>ENA-ORXM01003880-ORXM01003880.1-marine-metagenome-genome-assembly--contig:-NODE-3880-length-14062-cov-3.565034_pt1 | contig 14062 bp, 10 predicted proteins | sample MGYA00237867_ERZ511480 | MGnify/ENA primary metagenome ERZ511480 (study PRJEB26309, sample SAMN06266103) | marine metagenome | isolation source: Algal blade | place: United Kingdom:Sidmouth, United...
GGGTTGAAGGGCGGCATTTCGGTGGCCCTTGCGCTGTCACTGCCTGACGGGGAATGGAAACCGCTGATTTTGACCGTCACCTATATGGTCGTCATTTTTTCTATCATCGTGCAGGGTTTGACCGTCGCCCGCTTGGCCGAACGTGTTGGTCGCGCACCAGAGCTGATGTAGACAATCTTAGGTCTGGCCAAGGGGTGATCCGCGCCCTAAACCCGCCCCAATGACAACGGAAAGCCGATGCGATGACTGCAACTCCGATCCTGGCACGCTGCGAGGCACAAGGTCTGCGTATGACCGAACAACGCCGCACGATTGCGGGCGTGCTAGAGGCCGCGACCGACCATCCCGATGTCGAGGAATTGTACAATCGCGCGTCTCGGGCGGACCCGCGCATTTCGCTGGCGACAGTGTACCGCACGGTCAAACTATTCGAAGAATCCGGCATTTTGGAAAAGCACGAATTTGGCGACGGGCGCGCACGTTACGAGACGACCGACCGCGAACATCACGATCATCTGATCGATATGCATACCGGCGAAGTCATCGAGTTTGTTGATCCGGAAATTGAAGAGCTGCAGGAACGCATCGCAGCCAAGCTTGGCTATACCCTGAAGGGACACAGGCTGGAGCTTTACGGCACACCCATCAAAGATAAATCTGATGGATAACATACGCGGTGCGGTCCTGATGGTGATCGCCATGGCCGGGTTCGCACTTGAGGACAGCCTGATCAAACTGATGGCAACCGAAATCCCGTCAGGCCAGATCCTGATGATGCTGGGTGTCGGCGGCGCGACTGTATTTGCCATCATGGCGCTAGTGACGGGACAAAAACCGTTTGCCTTGCGCATGTTGCGCGGCGCATCGGGTGTGCGCGCGATTGCCGAAGGGATTGCTGCATTGGGGTTTGTCAGCGCGCTGGCCTTGGTACCAATTTCGCTGGTCACCACCATCATTCAGGCAAGCCCGCTGATGGTCACCCTTGGTGCGGCACTGTTTTTCAAAGAGGCCGTCGGTTGGCGACGCTGGCTGGCGATTGTCGTGGGCCTGATTGGTGTGTTAATCGTGCTGCGCCCGTTTGGCACCAGCTTTGAGCCGCTCGCCCTATTGGCCTTGGCTGGCGTGACCGCAATGTCGGTGCGCGATCTGGCAACGCGGCAAATAACGCAATCGATTAGCACGCTTCAGCTATCGGTGGTCGGGTTTCTGGCGACAATACCTGCGGGGGCTGTCGGCCTGATGGTTGCAGGGGCAGCGCCCGTTATGCCGTCCATGATGATGATCAGCCTGTTTATTGCTGCCATCGCAATTGGCGTGCCAAGCCTGTATTGCATTATCGCGGCCATGCGCATTGGTGATATTTCATTCGTCAGCCCGTTTCGTTATACGCGGATCGTCTTTGGCCTGCTGGCTGGTCTGTTCATCTTTGGCGAAACGCTGGATGGATATACCTTGCTTGGCGCCGCTATTATTGTCAGCGCTGGCACCTATACATTACTTCGAGAAGCCCGTTTGCGCCGCGCCGCACAAAAGGGTACACCCTGACCGAACCGTTACCGCTAACACTACATGAACCAAAGGAAATTACATGAGCCTTATCATCGACGTTCACGCCCGCGAAATTCTTGACAGCCGTGGCAACCCGACTGTCGAAGTTGATGTCACACTTGAAGACGGCACAATGGGCCGCGCTGCCGTCCCTTCTGGTGCGTCAACAGGCGCGCACGAAGCTGTGGAAAAACGCGATGGCGACAAGTCGCGCTATATGGGCAAGGGCGTGATGGAGGCTGTGGCCTCTGTGAACGGAGAAATTGCCGAAGCAATCCTTGGCTTTGACGCGACCGAGCAGGTGGCGATTGATATGGCCATGATCGAGCTGGACGGTACCCCGAACAAGGCGCGCCTTGGTGCAAACGCCATTCTGGGCGTATCGATGGCTGTGGCCAAGGCTGCGGCCGAATTTTCCGGCCAGCCATTGTTCCGCTACATCGGCGGGACATCCGCACGCGTGTTGCCCGTGCCAATGATGAATATCATCAACGGCGGCGAACATGCCGACAACCCGATCGACATCCAAGAATTCATGATCATGCCCGTGTCCGCGACCAACATCCGCGAGGCGGTGCGCATGGGCGCCGAAGTGTTTCATACGTTGAAGAAAGAGCTTTCTGCTGCTGGCCACAACACAGGTATCGGCGACGAAGGCGGCTTTGCCCCGAACCTCGGGTCCACACGTGATGCGCTTGATTTCATCATGACGTCGATCAAAAAGGCGGGCTATACACCAGGCGAAGACATCTATCTCGCGCTTGATTGTGCGGCGTCGGAGTATTTCAAAGACGGCAAATACGAGATGAAAGGCGAAGGCATTTCGCTGACATCCGAAGAGAACGCCAAACACCTTGCCAAACTGGCAGAAGACTACCCGATCATTTCGATCGAAGACGGCATGGACGAGGATGACTGGGACGGCTGGAAAATGCTGACGGATATGGTCGGCGATAAAATCCAGCTTGTCGGTGACGATTTGTTTGTGACCAACCCTGCCCGCTTGTCCGATGGCATCGCCAAAGGATCGGCCAATTCCATGTTGGTCAAGGTCAACCAAATCGGCACGCTGACAGAAACCTTGCAGGCCGTCGACATGGCCCACCGCGCGCAGTTCACCAACGTCATGTCGCACCGTTCGGGCGAAACCGAGGATGCGACAATTGCCGACCTCGCGGTTGCGACAAACTGTGGCCAGATCAAAACCGGCTCCCTGTCGCGCTCTGACCGTTTGGCAAAATACAACCAGTTGATCCGCATCGAGGAAATGCTGGCGGAAACCGCGATCTATGCGGGCCGTTCCATCCTGAAGTCCTAAACACCAGCGGGGGCCGCAGCAATGTGGCCCCCAAAACGATGCGGTCTGTATGGCGCAAGCATATCCGCGCTTTGGTTGCTGACCCCGTCCAGCATCTCGCCTGCGATCAGTTCGCCCATGACAGCAGCCAGCGTCATGCCAGAATGCATCACCCCGACATAAAGCCCCGCTGGCCCCACATCGCCAACCACAGGAAATCCGTCGGCAGGCATGGGACGATCCGCGACCATCACCTGATCCCAGACCAGATTGGCGTCGGGCAGCATATGGTTAAGCCGCGCAGTCGCAAGATCAGCAAGATGATCCGGTGCATCACCGACGACAGAAGTATCATCGCTTTGATGTCCTGCCGCCAATGGCGCAAGAATTGACCCGTCCGGCAATTGGCGCAGCTCTTGGGTCGGGCTGGCGAGGATGTGATTGATCATCGGCGCCACAGGTCGGGTGCGCAGCATCAATCCGGGTCGTTTGAGCATCGGCAAGCGCACACCCACCGCATCAAGGATGCGCGCAGTCCCCGTGCCCGCAGCGATTAGCACACGGTCTGCGTTAATCGTACCGTGCGGTGTTTGCACGCCGGTACTCCGCCCATTTAGGTCTGTGATCCCCGTGACTGGCACACCTGCAATGACACGCCCACCCGCGGCCTTAACGGCTGCAATCAACTGGTCCGTCAGCAGACCGGATTCCACCGCCATTTCTGACGCGAACAGCATCGCACGATCTGGCGGGTTGCCCAGCCGCGGCTCAAGCTGCGCGATCCGCGCTTGGTCAACGACCTGTACATCCGCCCCGAGCTGCGCAAGCTTGGCCAACTGCGCATCAAAGGCGTCGCCCGCGTCGTCCCAGACCAGACTGCCGGAGCGGGTGGTTGGCACAGCAATTTGTTCGGACAGGCGCGCATAGGCCGCGATCCCTGCGGCGCGCAGGCGGTAATGATCATCGCTAAGGAAAAAGCTCGCGTTGACCCACCCGAATGATGCATCCGTCGCACGCCCCAGCCCCGCATCAATGATCGTGACCCCAGCGCCACGTTTGGCCAGCTGGAATGCAGCCATCGCACCGATGATGCCACCGCCGACGATTACAATCTTTTGTGCCATGCGCGCGCCCTCTTGGGTTTTATGGTGTTTGGGTCTACCGTCACAATATGACAGCACAAGACATCATTGACCAACTCGATTTGGCCCCGCACCCCGAAGGCGGATATTACCGTCAAACATGGATCGCCGAAAATGATGGTCGCCCGACAGGCACCTGCATTTACTTCCTTTTAAAGGACGGTGCGGCAAGCCATTGGCATCATGTTGACGCGGTCGAGATCTGGCATTTTTATGCAGGCGCGCCGCTCGTGTTATCGACGGCGGCTGATCACACCGGCCCTGCCAGTGACGCGGTTTTGGGCCCCGACCTTGCATCGGGTCAACGCCCGCAACTGATCGTCCAAACCGGACACTGGCAGGCGGCGCGGACCACAGGGGACTGGACATTGGTGGGTTGCACCGTATCACCCGGGTTTGATTTTTCAGGGTTTACGCTGGCCGATCCCGGTTTTGATATTCCGCGCGCTTAATCGCTAGGCGAACGGATCATCATCGCTTAGCAGCGCCATAAGCCGTTGCGCAGATTCCGTGATCAAAGGCACATGTTTCACCAAGGCATCCAACGAAATCCGCTGGGTGGGCGCATGAACCGAAAGCGTGGCCAATAGCCGATCATGGGTGTCGCGGATCGGCAGCGCCACGGCCACCATTCCTTCCATGAATTCACCGTCATCGGTGGCATATCCACGCTCGGCGATCATCTCGATCTCGGCTGTGAGGGCCGCAGGATCAGTGATCGTATTGCCCGTCAATTTGGCAAGTCTGGTTGCCGCGAGATAGGTGCGCAAATGCGTGGGGCGAAATGACGACAAGTACATTTTGCCGCTGGCTGTGCAGTGGAACGGAACGGTTGAACCGACAGGCAATTGGATGCGCAGCGGCCATTTTGTCTCCACACGATCCAAATAGATCATCGCCTCGCGGTCGGGCGTGGCGATATTGCAGGTCTCGCCGATTTCCTCGGCAAGGGCATTCAGGACGGCCAGCCGTGCGGTTCTGATCCGCAGCGATGACAAAACATCCATCGACAAGCGCCGCAACCGTGCACCGGGACTATAAGACCGCCCGTCCAGATCACGTTGCACGAAGCCTTCTGCCTCAAGCGTATGAAACAAGCGATGCACCGTGGGTTTCGGAAGTTTGAGGGCTGCGTTCACCTCGGTGGGGGTGATGGGTACCCCTGCCCGACAAAGTTCTTCCAACACCATAAGGAGGCGCAGGTTGGTAGGTATTTTACCTGCTTCATCTGAGGTGCGGATATCGTCGGGCATGGGTTTATTTATCCATTAGCGGTTAGGCAAAAGCCAGAGCGCAAGTTCAGGTGTCAATGCGACCAAGAACCAAACAGCGATCAACGCGACAAGGTACATGCTCGAATACCGCAAAAGCCTGAAATATGGAACACCGGTCACGCCGGATGCCACATAAAGGTTCAAACCGTAGGGCGGCGTGATGAAACCAATCGATGCACCCACCAAGAACACAACAGAGAAGTGGATCGGATCCACACCGACAGATGCCGCAATCGGTGCCAAAATCGGCGCCAGAATGATCGTGACTGGCAGTGATTCAAGGATCATGCCTGCGACAAACACAATGGCCATCGATGTGAACAAAACGGCGTGGTAGCCCCCCATTCCGGTCACGAATTCGCCGATAAAATCCTTGGCGCCAAGCGATGACATGACCTGCTGCATAGCAACAGACACAGCGATCAGCGGCACCAAGATACCTGTGATCTGCGCCGAACGCGAAACAACAGATGGCAGTTGTGTGATGGTGAACCCTTCGACAACAAACATGCTTGCTGTGCTTTTCTCTTCAATCGGGGTATCTTTTGAGGCGCCCATGATTTTGTTGAGCGGATAGCTTAGCAAGCCCACGAGAACGCAGAAACCAACTGTCACACCTGCAGCCTCGGTCGGAGAGAACTTGCCAGTGTAAATACCCCAAAGCACAAGCCCGATCGCAAAGAAGCCCAACCAAGCGCCGATTGCCGTTTTGATAACGCGTGTCACCGACAAGCGGATCAGGTGACCCCAGCCGTTGATCGTGCAAACCACAAAAGCCGTGGCCATCATGGCAAACACCATCAGCGCACCAGGAATGATACCGGCCACAAACAGGTCAGAAATCGGCAGGTTCAACAAAAACCCGTAGACGATAAAGATGATCGACGGCGGGATGATGATACCGACAGTACCGCCAGCCGCAGATGTCGCCGCCGAGAACCGCTCGTCATAGCCGCCCTTGACCATTTCAGGGTGCAACATCGACCCGATGGTTGCCGTCGTCGCGGAGTTGGACCCCGAGATCGCGGCAAACAGGCCACAGGCCGCAATAGATGCCATGGCCAAACCGCCGCGCAACCAGCCAAGGCAGGCATAAGCAAAATCGGATAATCGTCGTGCAATCCCCGACTGGTTGATCAAATCACCCGTCAGAATGAACAGCGGCATCGCCAAAAGCGCGAACCCTTTGCTAAAGACGTTGATCAATTCGTTGCCTGTGTTCTCGATCGGCAGTTCAATGACAAAGCTACAGGCAACCACCCAGTAAAAGATGACAAGCAAGACCGGAGTGCCAAGCATGAAAAGCATCGTGACGCCGATTGAAATCAACGTAATCCACTGTGGGTCGGTCATTATACATCCCCCCCGATAACAGCTTGTTTGATAATCGGGCGACCGGACTTGAAGTTGGTCCAGTCATCAATCCAGTTCCCGATGACACGGCCGGACATTAGCGTAAAAGCAATCGGCACAGTGATATAGAACCACCACTTCATGACGTCATCAACACCGTCGACAAGTTGGAAGTTATCAGCCGACAGGGCTGTGAATTTCAGTGATGTTGTAATGGCAATCCAGCAAAAGCCGAGCCAAAGCAGCATATCCATCGTCAGAACGGCCATCTGGCGCTGTGGTGCCATTTTGGCGCGGAATTCGCTAAAGCTGAGGTGGGTGCGCAACCGGACGTTATACGCACAGGCAAACCAAGCCATCACCATGAAAAGGAATGGCGGGATTGTCGTTGATCCGGACCATTGGCTGGAAAATATAAACCGGTCAATCACGCCCCAGAAAATAATCCCTGCAATCACCAGATAAGACCCGACCGCAATGCCGCGCTCAAGGTGTTTATCCATGAAGGACAGTTTTTTATAAAACAAATACGCGAGATAGCCGCCCACAATGGTGAACACCAAACAGAACAGCCACATACCGTCCGTGTAAAATGCATCCCTCATCTTCCAGGCACTGCCCGAAAGGATTGCAGGAACGACAGCAACTGCTTCGGTCCAAATCGACATTTAGGTCTCCCCCCCTAAAATGAATATCCTTCCCATCTTGCGACGGGGTTTTTGGGATGAAAAGGGCCGACCCAAATGTTTTCAGGCCGGCCCAATATCATAGTCTTAGATCGGAGAAGCTATATTAGCTCTTCCACCAACGGCGTGGCTCAACGTTCTCGGGCAATGTGTCGCCATCAATCGTACGCACTTCGTCATAGATCTCTTGGTATGTGTCCTTGCCGCCGGACCAGCCGTTAAGCCGCTCGCGCCATTCTTCCCACAATGCAGGCTGGAATTCTGGTGAACACATTTCTTCCGCTTTGCGGATTTCTGCGTCGGACAAGAATGCGTTGCGCACGTTGTTCTGAGCAAAGATCGTGTTTGGAAGCTGTGGGTCGGACTGGCCAACAGTATTGATCAGCGCAACTTCGTTTGCCGCCTGAACATGTGTTTGCGCCCAGTAGGACGATTCCATAACCGCGTCTTGCAGATAACCTTCGAGGCTATCAAATACGCCAGCGTTCATGGATGTCGCTTCTGTACCGCAGAAGAAGTTCAAGTGAACCGACTGGGATACAACAGGCGCCATGTTTGCATATGCAACCGCGGATGCCCATGTTTCGGCGCCATCAATCAAGCCCTGCTTGAGACCATCAAGCGTTTCTTCCCACGCAACCGGAACCGGGTTCAAGTTCAAGGCTTTCATCGCGATGCGACCCAGCTGTGTACCTGTGACGCGGTTCTTTGTGCCTGCAAGATCGTCAATAGATGTGACCAAAGGCTTGTCAGCAAAGTTCATCCCCATCTGCATGCCGCGAAGCTCGGCGTGGCTGAACAGGAATTTCAGGCCGTGACGCTTTTCATATGGGTCGCGCAGCAGCTCTTGGGACTTTGGAGAGTACAAGAAATGGTACTGATCGGCACGGTTACGGAACATATATGCATAGTCCAACACGTTCAGATACGGTGCACCACCAGCAGAGTTCTGCGTCGACGCGGAATAAATATCGACGATACCCTGCTGGGCTTTTTCAACGCATGATGTCTGGCCACAGATTTGGTTGTCGCCGATGAATTCGATGCGGATTTCGCCATCCGTCCGTGATTCTAGGTCACGTGCGAATTCCAGTGCGCCTGCGCGCTCGATCAAAAGGTTGCGTGCGTTAAAACCGGCAGCACCAAACTTGAGGTTATATTTCGCAGGTTTTGCAAACCGCTTCTCGTATGTGGACTCAGCCGCAGTCGCGAGGTTTGCAAGGCTCATTGCGCCACCAAATGACCCAGCCGCCAAAAGTGTGGAGCTCATCCCGTAGCGCCCAGCGACCTTGAATAGGTCCCGGCGGGAAATCTTGCTTAGGTTCTTCGAAGTGCTCATGTTGTTCTCCTCCCATGAAGTTCATTATTGAGACTTGTAGTTTCAAAAAAAAGACTAGTATGCGAAATCGCATCTGTATACATTTTTCTTTATTGGAAATTCAGGGGGCAGAGATGCAAGCGGACTATATTATCGTCGGGGCTGGATCGGCAGGTTGCGTTCTGGCCAACCGGCTGAGCGCAGATTCCCGCAATTCCGTTATTTTGGTCGAGGCTGGTGGCCGCGACCTGAACCCTTGGATCCACATTCCCGTTGGTTATTTCAAAACCATCCATAATCCCAAAGTCGACTGGTGTTATAAGACAGAACCTGATCCAGGACTGAACGGACGTTCAATCGAATGGCCGCGCGGCAAGGTGCTGGGTGGATCATCTTCGTTGAACGGTTTGTTGTATGTGCGCGGCCAACCGCAAGATTATGATCGCTGGGCCCAAATGGGCAACCGCGGCTGGGGTTGGGACGATGTTTTGCCGTTGTTCAAGCGCGCGGAAAACAACGAACGCGGCGCGGATGATTTTCACGGCGACCAAGGCCCCCTGTCCGTTTCCAACATGCGCATTCAGCGGCCGATCACCGATGCATGGGTCGCGGCAGCGCAGGCCGCAGGGTATAAGTTCAACCCCGATTACAACGGCGCCGCGCAAGAAGGCGTTGGTTTCTTCCAATTAACTGCCAAGAATGGCCGTCGGTGTTCATCTGCTGTGGCCTATCTGAACCCTGCCCGCAAGCGGCCCAACCTGACGATTATAACCCATGCCCAAGTAGAGCGTGTCGAGATCAAGGACAAGCGTGCCACCGCTGTCATTTATAAGGACAAGGCTGGCCGTGCGCAGCGCATTGGCGCAAATCGGGAGATTGTTTTGTCCGGTGGCGCGATCAATTCGCCCCAGCTTTTGATGCTGTCGGGTATTGGCGAGGCAGCGCAACTGCGCGAGCATGGCATCGAAGTTGTTGAGGACTTGGGTGGTGTGGGCAAAAACATGCAAGACCACTTACAAGCCCGACTGGTTTATAAAACCCACGAGGCGACGCTTAACGATGAGGTCGGCAGCATGTTGGGGCAAGTCAGGATCGGGTTGAAATACATCACGACCCGCTCTGGACCGATGGCCATGGCCGCGAGCCTTGCGACAGGGTTTGTCAAAACCCGCGATGACCTTGAGACGCCGGATATCCAATTCCACGTGCAACCTTTGTCAGCCGAAAATCCCGGCAAAGGGGCGGATAAATTCTCGGCCTTTACGATGTCGGTCTGCCAGTTGCGCCCCGAATCCAAAGGCGAGATCCGCATCACGAGCAGCGACGGGCGGACCTACCCCAAGATTATCCCGAATTATCTGTCAACCGAGACCGACTGCCGGACAGTTGTGGCAGGCGTGAATATCGCGCGCAGAATCGCGCGTCATGCGCCGCTTACCTCGAAGATCAGCACAGAATATCGCCCCAACCCTGATCTGGATATGGACGATTACGATGCCACGCTGGATTGGGCGCGCAATAACACTGCGTCAATCTATCACCCGACCGGCACCTGTAAAATGGGTAGTGACAAGGGCGCCGTGGTAGATGACGCATTGCGGGTTCACGGCATCCAAGGGCTGCGGGTCGCGGATTGCTCGATCATGCCTGAAATCGTATCGGGCAATACCAATGCCCCCGCGATCATGATCGGCGAAAAGGCATCCGACCTTATCCTCAACGGCTAGCCCCTGCCCGATGCCGAAAAAAAGGGCCCCCAAGGGGACCCTTATAGTTTCGCTTATCGGGCTCAGTATTTATACCGCTCAATGTTTTTTGCCTGCGGCCCGATCCGCGCCGGAGACGCGCGCACGCGCCTCGGGACTGGTAAAAGGGCGACCTGCAGGCCGCCCCCTATTCATTTAACTACAGCCGGATGTTCCGCCGCAGGTGTTGCACTTCATGCAGGTCCCGTTGCGCACCAGCGTGTAGTTGCCGCATTCGCCGCATGGATCACCCTCGTAGCCCTGCATTTTAGCCTTGTCGCGCAGGGAAATGCCTGTGGCCGTCGTGGTGCCTGACGAAAGGGATGTTTCTGCGACGACCGCCGTGTTGCCAACGATTTGTGTGGCCTCGGCGATTGCGGCGTCAAGCGTTCCGGTTTGCCCGCCCTGCAACAGGGTCAATTCCTGCGGCATGCGTTTGCGCAAGTAACCCGTCGAGCTGATCTGCTTGAGGACTTCAAGCGATTTGGACGCTGCGGCCTCGGATGGTGTGGTCACGTTGGCCACCCCTTCCATCTCACCGCGACCGATGTCGTCGAATGCGGCGCCTTCCGGCTTAACGTGGGCCAGATCAGTGCGGTCAAGGTACGACACAGCCAATTCGCGGAAGATGTAGTCAAGGATCGACGTCGCGTTTTTGATGCTGTCGTTGCCTTGGACCATGCCTGCTGGCTCGAACTTGGTGAATGTGAACGCATCGACGAATTCTTCCAGTGGCACACCGTATTGCAGGCCAACGGACACCGCGATCGCGAAATTGTTCATCATCGCGCGAAAGCCCGCGCCCTCTTTGTGCATATCGATAAAGATTTCGCCAAGCTGGCCACCCTCGTATTCGCCTGTGCGCAGGTACACCTTATGGCCACCAACGATAGCTTTTTGGGTGTAACCCTTGCGGCGCTGCGGCATCTTTTCACGCTCGCGGTTGCGGATCTCTTTGACGATGATCTTTTCGACAACCTTCTCGGCCAGAACCTTGGCCTTCTCGTGCGCATTGCCTGTCTCAAGGATTTCGGCAGCTTCGTCGTCATCCTCGACCAAGGCAGATGCCAAAGGCTGGGACAGTTTTGATCCGTCGCGGTACAGCGCGTTCGCCTTCACGCCCAAGGACCAAGACAGCTCGTATGCTTTCTGGCAGTCCTCGATAGTCGCGTCATTTGGCATGTTGATCGTTTTGGAGATCGCGCCAGAGATAAACGACTGCGCTGCGGCCATCATATAGATGTGGCTGTCAACGCTCAGGTAACGCTTCCCTTTTTTGCCGCACGGGTTGGCGCAATCAAAGATGTTGTAATGCTCTTCTTTCAGGTGCGGCGCACCTTCCAGCGTCATCGTGCCGCAAACGTGGTCGTTGGCTGCTTCGATTTCCGCCTTGGAGAACCCGAGGTGGCGCAGCAGATCAAACGTTGGATCGTTCAGCTTCATCGCGGGAATACCAAGCGTTTTGGTGCAGAACTCTTCGCCCAATGTCCACTGGTTGAACACAAAGCGGATGTCGAATGCGGCCTTCAGTGCGCCTTCGACCTTGTCGATTTCCGCCTGACCAAAGCCGTGGCCGATCAGCGACGTATGGTTGATGGATGGCGCCTGCCCGATGGAGCCGTGACCGACGGCATAGGCGATGATCTCTTCGACCGCAGCAGATCCGTAGCCAAGCTTATCCAATGCCGCTGGTACGGACTGGTTGATGATTTTGAAGTAACCACCACCAGCGAGCTTTTTGAATTTCACCAAGGCAAAGTCAGGCTCGATCCCTGTCGTGTCGCAATCCATAACAAGGCCGATGGTCCCTGTCGGTGCAATCACGGATACTTGGGCGTTGCGGTAGCCGTGCTTTTCACCCAGCTCGAGCGCCTCGTCCCATGCGTTGACCGCGATTGCAGCCAAACGGGCGTCCGGACAATTCGCGTGGTCCAGTGGCACTGGCTTGATCGCAAGGTCTTCGTAGCCATCAGCAAGGCCCAAGGCCGCCTGACGGTGGTTGCGGATCACGCGCAGCATATGCTCGTCGTTTTTCGCATAGCCCGGGAACGGACCAAGCTCGCCCGCCATTTCCGCGGATGTCGCATAGGATACGCCCGTCATGATCGCAGTCAGTGCGGCCCCCATGGAGCGGCCTTCGTCACTGTCATAGCCGTAGCCCATGTTCATCAGCAAACCACCGATGTTGGCATAGCCAAGACCAAGCGTGCGGAAGTCATAGGACCGCTGCGCGATTTCCTTGGACGGGAACTGCGCCATCGTCACAGAAATTTCCAATGTCACCGTCCACAGACGTGTGGCGTGCATATAGTCTTCGACTTGGAATTCGCCGTCCTTGTAGAACGTCAGCAGGTTCATCGATGCAAGGTTACACGCCGTGTCATCAAGGAACATGTATTCGGAACACGGGTTGGACCCGCGAATTTCCCCGTCTTCGGGGCAAGTGTGCCACGCGTTGACCGTGTCGTGGTACTGGATGCCCGGATCGGCACAAGCCCAAGCGGCGTGACCAACGGTTTCCCACAAATCACGGGCGCGGATAATCTTGGCGACCTCACCGTTTTTACGGTTGATCAGCTTCCAGTCCTTGTCTTCTTCGACAGCCTTGAGGAACTCATCAGTCACGCGGATCGAGTTGTTGGAGTTCTGGCCGGACACGGATGAATAGGCCTCAGAATCCCAATCGGTGTCATATGTCGGGAATTCAATGGATGTGTGACCCTGCTTTGCATAATCAAGCACGCGCTTGACGTATGTCTCAGGGATACAGGACTTTTTTGCAGCGCGCACAGCGGTTTGCAGGCCTTCGTTCACCTTCGTGTCGTAAGCATCAGCAATAGCACCGTCCCATGCCTTGATCGCGGCAAAGATCGCGTTGAGGTGGCGTTCGTGCATCTTGGACCCGGCCACGATTGATGCAACCTTCTGCTCTTCGATGACCTTCCAGTTGATGAACTCTTCGATATCCGGGTGATCGGCGTCAACGATCACCATCTTGGCCGCGCGGCGCGTTGTGCCGCCCGATTTGATCGCACCAGCGGCGCGGTCACCGATTTTCAGGAAACCCATTAAGCCCGATGACTTACCACCACCAGACAGCGATTCCCCTGCGCCGCGCAAGGACGAGAAGTTCGTGCCTGTGCCAGATCCGTATTTGAACAAGCGCGCCTCGCGGACCCACAAGTCCATGATGCCGCCATCGTTGACCAGATCATCGGCCACGGACTGAATGAAACAGGCATGTGGCTGCGGATGCTCGTAGCTGGATGCGGATTTGGTCAGCTTGCCGGTTTTGAAATCAACATAGTGGTGACCTTGGGCCGGACCGTCGATGCCATAAGCCCAGTGCAGGCCCGTGTTGAACCACTGCGGGGAATTGGGCGCCGCACGCTGTGTCGCCAGCATATAACGCATTTCGTCAAAGTAGGTGCGCGCATCTTCTTCAGTAGAGAAGTAGCCGCCCTTCCAGCCCCAATAGGCCCATGCGCCAGCCAAACGGTCGAACACCTGCTTGGCGGATGTTTCGCCAGAAAATGTGGCACCCTCTACTGGCTCGGAGCGCCACAAGAACGCGGGCACGCCTTTTTCTTTGACCTTGCGCATTTCGGACGGCACGCCAGCCTTACGGAAATATTTCTGGGCGATAACATCGGAGGCAACCTGGCTCCAAGCTTCAGGAATTTCACAATTGTCGAGTTT
>ENA-ORXM01003883-ORXM01003883.1-marine-metagenome-genome-assembly--contig:-NODE-3883-length-14047-cov-19.140014_pt1 | contig 14047 bp, 8 predicted proteins | sample MGYA00237867_ERZ511480 | MGnify/ENA primary metagenome ERZ511480 (study PRJEB26309, sample SAMN06266103) | marine metagenome | isolation source: Algal blade | place: United Kingdom:Sidmouth, United...
CCGACAGCCGTAGCCGATTTTATTATTGAGAAAGCGATGATTTTTGAATCTACGATGGTGATTGATGCTAAAAAAATTGCTCGTTTGACGTTGCAATTATTGGAAACAACGAAATTGCGTTTAAGCCATCAGTCCGCACAATTGATGTCAAGTACACAAGTCGTTTTTCATCAACAAAAAAGCCAGCTACAATATTTACAATCTCAATTAGTGCATTTATCAAAAAACAAATTAGGTTCTGAAAATCATCTTTTAGAAAATTTGAGTAGAGCTATTCATTTACTCAATCCTGAAAATATTTTAAAACGTGGATATAGTTTAACGTTGCATAAAGGAAAGATTGTACATGCCAATATGGACTTGAAAGAGGGCGATCTACTCATCACAAAAACACACCAACTTACACTGGAAAGTGAAATCAAAAAAATCAAAAATGGCAAAGAAAAAAAGTCCTAAAATAACCTCGTATGAAGCGGCTTCGACTGAATTAAATGAAATTGTAGAAGCGTTAGAATCAGAAGAAGTCTCTATTGATGACCTATCTGACAAAGTAGAACGGGCAACACAATTGCTGAATTATTGTCGTACTAAGTTGAGAAGTACGGAGGAACAGGTGGCGGATACGATTAAGGATTTGGATTTGTAGTTTTGAGTGCTGTGGTTTTACCTCGAATCATATCATTTCGACTCCGCTCAATGACCCAAGATATTTTAGTTCATTTAAGTTTTTATTTGATAGCGGTGCTGTCCATCCAACATAGACTTGATAGCAGTGGTATGGCAAAATAGTTTAAGTAGTTCTTGTAGTTTAAGTTGTTTAAGTGGTTGCGGTTCTTTCTTGTTGTAGGTTGTTGCTTTTGCCATAATAGCGGATAGCGAGACCATGCGTCACGACGAAGCAGCTTACCGTTCTCTCCTAATATAGCAGTCCTATCTGAAAATAGAAAAAGTGTATCTCACGCAAAGGTCGCAGAGTTTTTCGCAAAGGTCGCAAAGAGATTGGTTTCTGTTGAGCTTTGCGGTCTTTGCGTCAAAATTCTTTGCGTGAAAGAAAATTCCTGAACTGAATTAGGACTGCTATAAGAAAAATGTCAGATAATAACCCCTCCTTCGTTGAACGCTCTAAGATTTGGGGAGTCAAAACAATTTGATTACCACAAAATCGTTTCAAAACCATGCAAAAACTTCTTTTTTTAACATTTTTCTTGCTGGCAAGCTATGGTTTAGAGGCACAGCGTTATATCTCGGCAATCGGGCTGCGAGGTGGCAAAAGTGAGGTGGGTGTGACCTACCAACAACGGCTTTTCCCCAAACATACCATAGAAAGTATGCTGACTTTTTCGACCAATCACACCGCTTTTACGGGCTTGTATGAATACCATAAGCCACTTGTGACAAAAGGACTGAATCTTTACTTTGGGGCTGGTCCGCACTTTGGTAAACAACGAATTGAAACGGATAGTACGGGGTATTGGGGTTTGTCGAGCATTGTGGGGGCTGAAATGAAATTTCCCGCTTTGCCCATTGTCATTTCTGCCGATATTCGTCCCGATTTTCACGTCAATCACTCCAAAGCTATGAGTTGGCAAACGGGTATTTCCATTCGCTATGTTTTCGTGAGTGTCAAGGATGTCAATAAGCGAAAACGGCAAAAAGCCCGTATTAAATCTCGCAAGAGTGAGCCAGATGATGCTTTGGGGAGAGCAACACACCGCACAAAATCGTGGTTTGAGCGCAATTTTCAAAATGCTAAAAAGAAAAAGAAACGCCAGAAAATGCGAAAGAAACTGAAGAGATAATGGAGGTTAAATTCTAATGTTTTTTTGGAGAGAAAGGTCAGTTGCTTCGTCGTTATGGAAAGGCCTGCTATTCGCTACTATGCTAGCCTTTCTTATATCTGCCAACCTTTAGCATAACGCTACTATCAGGTCTATTTTTCACTGTCAGAATCCCTATCAAAATACTTTTAGAACGTAAGTTTTTAACATTAGAATTTTAGGATTTGCATAGCAACAATTGTTATCATTTTACTAATTTTGGGTGGGAAACTGATATATGTAGTATTTTCATTAAATTTACACTCAAAACAACACTATGCAACCCAAATTAATTAGATACGTCGTTCTTGGAATGTTAGTCCTTATAGCCTTCGTGGTTTTGAGCAACAGCACTTTTGTTACTGTAAACGCAGGAGAACGAGGTGTTTTGTTCAAAAAATTCGCAGGCGGATTGGACAAAGAGAATATTTATGGAGAAGGCTTTCATTTCGTTTTGCCCTGGAATGACTTGATTAAGTACCAAGTTCGTGAAACGGTGAAGCAAGAAGAAATGAACATTATCTTGGGCGAAGGACTGACTATTACGATGGATATTGCGATTCGCTATCGACCCGAAGCCAATAAGATTGGGTATCTTCATCAGGATTTCGGAGAAGATTTCGAGGAAATTGTTGTTACCAACTCTCTTCGTTCTGTATCTCGTGAAGTTGCCAGTAAATTTACGCCTGAAGAAGTCTATTCAACCAAAAAAGAACAAGTTCGTATCCAAATAGAGGAGCTTATGGCCCCTTTGTTAAAAACGAGTTATCTTACCTTAGTGCGAGTAGATTTGAGAGATATTCAATTGCCCGAAACCTATAGTCGTGCCATTGGTGCAAAATTGGAACGAGAACAAGATGTATTGAGAGAGCGACAGGAATCAGAGCGTATTCTAATTGAGGCGCAAGCAGAAGCAGATCGCAAGCTGATTGAGGCCAATGCTATTCGAGAGTTTCAAGAGATTATTAGCGAAGGCATCAGCGATAAATACTTGAGATTAAAGGGAATTGAAGCGACCTTGGAATTAGCAAAATCTGAAAATTCCAAAGTCATTATAGTCGGTTCTGGTGAAGATGGATTGCCCTTGATTTTGGGAGGGGAAAAGTAGTTTCTTTTTAGACCGCTTCGCTGAGAAAGTAGAGAATAAAGATGTGAGAAGATAGACTTATATGACCTTTCATCTACTCAAATATCTTATATGGTTCAGGGTTCATAAACCACATAAACTAAAATGATTGTACTAATTGTTTTAACGCTTATTTGTTCCGCTTTTTTTTCGGGCATGGAGATTGCCTTTATTTCCTCTAATAAGTTGGAAGTAGAGTTGGCAGGTCGTCGTGGTCGTGCGGGTCGTTTATTGCAGCGTTTTAAGAACAAACCCCGTGAATTTATTGGTACAATTCTTTTAAGTAATAACATTGCGCTTGTTCTCTTTGGTATTTTTTTTGAGGAATTGCTCAAGCCCATTTTACTAAATTATTTGCCTGTAGCGATGCAAGGCGATATTTCTATTTTATTGACGATTACGCTTATTTCCACCATCATTATTTTATTTGTTGGAGAGTTTATTCCTAAAAATGTATTTCGGATTAATCCTGTGGGAAAGCTTTCTATGTTTATTTTTCCTTTTGCGGTTGTCTACTATATTTTATGGTTGCCTGTGCAAGTTATCTTGTGGATTTCAAAAGTCATTTTAGGTTTTTTGCAGGATGGCAGTACAGAAACAGAAATTAAGGACACTGAATTTTCCAGAGTCGATTTACAACATTATTTCCAACGTATGGCAGAGAATGTCAACGAAGAAGATGAAACAGCAACCACACTTTTTGGAAAAGCGTTAGACCTTTCTCAAATCAAAGCCCGTGAATGCATGATTCACCGCAATGAAATTGAAGCAATCGAAGAAGGAACTCCCTGGCAAGAAGTAAGGGATTTATTTATTGAAACAAAACACTCTAAATTACTGGTGTACCGAGATACGATTGACAGTCCTATTGGCTATATTCATCATTTAGATATTTTAAAAAACCGACGCAAATCATACCCTCTTGAAATCTTTCCAGAGACGATGCCTGCAAAAGATGTATTGCAACATTTCATTAAGAACAATAAAAGTTTTGGATTGGTTGTTGATGAATTTGGTGGGACAGCAGGACTGGTTACTTTGGAGGATGTCATAGAAGAAATTTTTGGAGAAATTGAGGATGAACACGATGAGGAAGATTTGATAAAAGAAAAAATTTCAGATACTGAATATCGTTTTTCTGGAAGGTTAGAAATAGATTTAATTAATGAAGAATTTGATTTAAAATTACCTGATGGAGAATATGAAACTTTGGCTGGATTGATTTTGGAACAAATAGGTAGTATTCCAAAGGTAGAAGATATAATTGAGATAGAGCATTTTTCATTTGAGATCACAGAAGCAACTCCTGCCAAAATTGAAACGCTTCGTTTGTCTATTGGAGAGGAATAGGTTCTTGGTGCTGTGGTTCTTAGTGTTGTGGTGCTGTGGTTTTTTGTGCTGTGGTGCTGTCGTTTCGGCTTCTCTCAATGGTCAAAGCAAAATTTTCTTTTTACAGCAGTCCTATTTGAAAATAGAAAAAGTGTATTTCACGCAAAGGTCGCAAAGAGATTGGTTTCTGTCGAGCTTTGCGTTTCTTTGCGTTGCGGTCTTTGCGTGAAAGAAAATTCCTGAACCGAATTAGGATTGCTATAGTCCAGTTTTTTTTTGCGGTAAAGCATCTATAAATTATGATACAACAATACAAAGCCATTGGGCTGATGTCGGGCAGTTCTTTGGATGGTGTGGATATTGCTTACTGTACTTTTACAAAAGAAGCCAATCAATGGACGTTTGACTTATTGCAAACAAGTTGTGTACCTTTTCCTGAACGGTGGATCAATCGACTCAAGTTTTTGCCGCTTCAATCCGCTCTTACCTATTTCAAAACCCATACTTATTTCGGGCATTATTTAGGCGAAATCACTCATAATTTTATTAAAGAACACAATCTTAGCGTTGATTTAATTGCTTCACATGGACATACTGTTTTTCATGAGCCACACAATAGATTGACGGCACAAGTTGGTGATGGCGCAGCTATTGCCGAAATTACAGGTATTACCACTGTCACCCAATTGCGGACCAATGACGTTGCGCTTGCTGGTCAAGGCGCACCGATTGTTCCCATTGGCGATTTGCATTTATTCCCAGATTATCGGTTTTGTTTGAACTTGGGTGGGATTGCGAATATCTCTGTAAAAACAAAAGAGCGTATCGTCGCTTTTGATATTTGTGGTTGCAACCAAATCTTAAATCGCTTGGTCGAAGAAATTGGATTGGTTTATGATGAAGATGGCTTGCTCGCTCGCAAAGGACAAGTAAATGCAAAATTACTACAAACTTTAAACACGCCTGCCTTTTTCAAAAAGAAACCGCCAAAATCGTTGAGCAATCAATGGGTCATTGATACCATGATGGGCATTATAGAACAATCTACTTTACCCGTTGAGGACTTACTGTCTACCTTTTGCGAACATGTCGCCTTTCAAATTGCACACGTTATTCAAAAATACAATCCGCTTCCTTCTGATAAATTGTTGGTTACTGGTGGGGGTGCCTTTAATATTTTTTTGATGGAACGCATTGTAGCACATTTAAATATTAAAGTCGTTATTCCTGACAAAGATATTGTGGCATATAAGGAAGCGATGGTGATGGCGTTTATGGGTGTTTTGCGATTGCGTAATGAGGTCAATGTTTTGAGTTCGGTCACGGGGGCGAAACGGAATAGCGTTTGTGGGTTGGTTAGTACTGTAATTGTTGATAAAATAATTAAAAATAAAAACGGAAGCTAAAATCTATATGATGGTCAGACCAAGCAGAAGATGGTTAGGACACATTAAAATAAAAAATTCTGTTCTAAGGACAAATAGTTCCAAATATAAATAAGAGAGGCAATTGTTTTACCCCTCTTATTTATTATTTTGAAATCAAATAATTAATCAATAAAATTCACACATGGTTTTGAAGGCATACAGGTATTATTTGCTCCTATATAATTATCTAAAGCATTCCAAGTTATAGTTGACATGTCCTTAGAAGAATGTTTTCCTTGTGCCATAAAGTCATGGTTGGTTCCCGATGTATGTCCACAACCTAAAGTATGACCAACCTCATGGGCTGTAACCTTACTCTGGACGTGTGAGCTTACCCCACTAAGTTTTGAAACACACAAACCAAAAGCTTTATATCCATCTTGATCGCTTTGACAAACTGTACTTACTTTTGCAATACCATAGTAATTAAAACCAGATGGACTAATATATTCTCTACCAGTATAGAGTAAATTACAATCTCTCACTTGTATGTTGCCATCATTACCCCATGCTTTAAACTGATTAAGGGAAGTACCAATAGAGGTTGAAGTGGTAGGTGGATTTGAATTGTTCGTCATGACATAACTGCCGTATATTTTGAAGTAAAGTGGGTAGTTATTATATCCCCAATATCTGTAACTACCGTATTTCAACATATTTTCAACATAATATCTTGTATAATCTACGTCACCATTATTTTTTTGAAGTAATTCGTAATCAGCGACATAAGCTATAGATAGTTCTTTACAGTTGCCACTACTTCTAAGAGTAGTTGAAGAGCTTTCATCTCCTTTAATAAAAGTTTCATCTTGATCCATATTACCGCAGGCTGTAGATTGTCCTGTTATATCTGCACTAATATCATAATATACATATAAATTAGGGTCTGCACCTTTCACAAATTCGCTAAGGGGTTCAATAAAAAATTCGTTATTTCCTTCTATAACTGTACCTGTAAAGTGATTATCTTCCATTACAAATAAAGCACGACTTTCTAAATCTGAGCTTTGCCCATGAAATGCATCACTTCGATTCGTACGCTGGACTTCAATCCAATTTCCATTTAAATCACTTTCATAAGCTTTATAATCTTCGGAATAAAAATCATAAAATTGAACTGAAAATACCCAATTTGGTTTTTCTTCTAATTTTAAATCTAAGGTAAATACTTCATTTTTCTTTCCTTTTGATAGATCTAATAATTCTTGATTGTTAATACTTACAACATTGTACTTTGTGAAAAGATCATCTAAAACTTCAAACTTTTCGACCTTAACTGTTTCTTTTTGGTCTTTCTGACATCCAATTACACAAAAGGTAATTAGCAATAAAACAGATAGAATTTTAAATTTAATCATAATATATTTTTATTATTATATAATGCTTCAAATATAATAACAAATAAAGATACCTATATTATAATATTTAAAATAGTTCTTAAAAGCTTATAGTTTAATACCTTATTGTCATGTTATTTACAATTAAAAATCATTGTAATGAAACTTTTGGCAAATATTTGGAGGAATATATCAGAATTATTAAAAAACTCGTAAAGAAATTTCTGATGATTTATCCATTCACTATAAGTGGGTGGACAAAATAAAACGTACATTAAAAAAATCGTAAACAATTGATAATAAGGCAATTACTACGTCCCTTTCGTCCCACTAAAATCGTCCCCTTACTTACTAAGTTAAGCAGAATTGTCGGTGGTGTATTAAAAGCATTGTTTTAAGCAGTATTTTCATATAATATTTTTCGATATGCATACCAATAATATTAACACAAAAAATAGTGTATTCAAACTAAAATTTAATAGTTGTTATCGTTTCTAGCTGTTATATTTTTTGAGTTGAGTTAGCAATAAATAAATTATATGAAAATACCAATAAATACCCAATTTGCTCAAAACGTTCCAAATGAAGATTAGATTTACAATAAAAATTATACCGAAAATGGTTGGAATGAACTAAAACTGAAAGAGTTTCAACAATTTTTGATAGATAGTACTCCTATTACAGATTTAGTTATTGTGCATAGAGGGCAAATCGTTTTTAATTAATATTAGTCTTGAGATTAAAGAACAAAGATCTACAAAACCAAGAACTAAAAAAACTAAACGAAAGCAATTTGAATTTTATCTAAAGCGTTTTTGACCTTTTGGGCTTTTTGTTTTTGTTCTAAGAATTTCGATTTCTCGACTCTATCTTCACAATCTTGTAAGGGGCAATGTTCGCAAGTAGTGTGGACTTCTGTTATTTTTATAGAAGGATCGTTCCAGAAATGTGCTTGTTTTTTGAATGCTTTATTGAGTTTAAAACCGATGGTTACACTTGAATTGACGTTGGGTGTCGGGTTCATAGAACGAGCGATAGAGATACAAAAGTACTCTTCTTCTGTATCTACAAAAACAATGCGCTGTGCTTCCACAATCGGCATTTGTGCCTTATCCTCTTTCTGTAATTCTTCTAATTTATTGAGCAAACTAACACTTACCAATCGCCGACAAAAATGTATATTTTCTCGTTCATTTGTGAAACGAACGGCGAGTTCGCTACCGATGTGCAATTCTTTTGTGATGGAGATAGGCGGATTCTCAAGGTTCTTTTGAAAACGCAAATAAAACAGTTCTTTGATGTTGTAAAATTGCGGTAGAATGTTGGTAATTCGGTGCATAAAATTTTCGGGAGAGACTTGATATTTGTTCATACTTTTTAAAAACAAATCGCCTCGCCAAATATCTTGTGCGAATAAATGTTCTAAGTCTTTTGTAATTTGATTTCGGTGAACCAATACAGCCGTCGCACAATACGACGCCCTAAAATTATTGAGAATGTGGTCGAAGGTATTGACTTTTACCAATAGCGAAATATTGGGTCGTTCTTTGACTTTTAGAATGTTGAAAGCTAATTCTCGTCCTACTGCGAATAGTCGTTGATTAACATTTAATTCGGGGTTTAGGAGCAATCTTTTTTGTGCGGTTGCTGGAATAAAAACGTATCGGTTGGCTCGCAATTCTGGATATTCTTCTAAGGAATATTCTTCGACTTTGTAGTGGTACCGATTGGTCAAAATATCTAACGCTTGCTCATAGGAAAACGGCTTGGATGTATCTAACTGAAATTTTTCTACGAAAAAATCACAGCCATCTTCTAGTTCCTTAAAGTAGTTGTCGTGGACTTCTTGGTAGGAACGCAAAGCAGCAAAATAAAAATGTACTTTGTCTCGCTCATAATTTCGGGCAATTTCTACGATGGTGCTTATAAATGCACCGACTTTGGCAGGCGAATCAGCCATGACTTCAATCATTTTGCTTAGGTCAAAACCAAAAGTGTCTAATGGTAAATCGGTGATGAGGTTGGAGCGCAATAAATCTTTTAAGGGTGCTAAACTTTTGGGTAGGGCCAAGGATACCATTTCGTCGTAAGGTACTTGAAATGCTTGGGCAATGGCGACTATTTTTTCCGTTTTGGGATATTTTTTACCCTTTTCGATTTCGTTTAAGTAGGAAGCTGAAAGTCCTGATAATTTTGATAAGGCGGACAATGACAAGTTTTTTTCTTGACGGAGTTGTTTGAGTTTTAATCCAAAAATGATCCGTATGTTTTCTTCTTTTAACACAGTATGTATTTTTTCGCTGTTAGAGTATTTTGTGCATTTTAGCACAAAAATAATACATTTTCTCAAATAGCGAAAATTCGCTAAAATATAAATTTAATTCTCTTTTGAAGTGTTTTTATGATTTAGGAGACGATGGTTTGGGCTTCGTTTTGATGGTTCGGGCCCGCTATTCGCTATTATGGTGGCTGCCTTGCCACACTGCGGGCAGACACATGGGGTCTGCCCCTACCCGCCACCATACCGCTACTATCGGGTCTATTTTGGATGGTTTGGTGCTTTGTTTTTAGTTTTTTTTCAAACCATATAAGTTAAATATTAGTTTTTTTAAGAACAGATAAGTTTCGGTACTATCCTTTTAAACTAGACCCGATAGTAGTGGAAACCGATAGGTTTGGAACGGATAGCGGGACTTTCCGTAGCGACGAAGCAATCCACTGTTCTCTCCTTATTTTTATGAGAAAAAAAAGGCATCTCGAAGGGGAGATGCCTTGTAATTTTTAAACCTTTATTTATCGTATTAGGGTGACGTTTCCTGAGATTTTGTCTGTTTTTTGGTCGAAGACGGAGCGGTAGGTGATGCTGAATAAGTATACGCCTATTTCTTGTGGCTCGCCTGCAAAGAAACCATCCCAAGAGGCATTGTCTCCAAGTCCTTTGTAGAGTAAATCTCCGTAACGGTTGAATACTTGTAGTTCTTCTACAATGAAGCCGTTGCCCATGGCTCTAAATACATCGTTGTTGCCGTCGTTGTTTGGTGAGAAGGCATTTGGTACGAGGATTTTAAAGTCTTTGACGACGTAAATTGTAATTTCATCGCTATTGGAACATTTTGTGCTACTTGTTAAAACGTATGTTTTTGTATCTGGTGGAGTTGCCATTGTTTCGGGACAAGTAATACAGTCTAAGTAGTCTGGTGGCGACCATTCGTAATTTTCGCTGTCGTCTCCTGTGGCTTGTAACATGATGGCTTCGCCAAAGTTAATGGTGGAGTCTAAACCTGCAAATACTTCTATGTTTGGTTTGATGGTGACTATTACGGTGTCTTGTACGCTGTAATCAGGGCAGTTTGGATCGTTGGCAGTCACTAACATTTGTACGGTTTCTCCTATGTCTTCGAGGTCTGGGTTGTATTGTGTGGCTAATCCGTTCATATTAGTGAAATCGCCTCCACCTAAACTTTGCCAAGTGATGTTGCTATTGGATTGGGCTTCTAACATAATTTCTTCTCCTTCACAGACTTCAATTTCGTTGTTGGCAATGTCTAATTGAACATCTGGTACGTTGATAACTATTTCTATTTCGTCTGTTACTGTTCCACAAGTTGTTTCAACAGATAGTGTTAGTATGGTGCTTCCATTATCTGTAAGTCCTGGTATGTACTCTATATTTGTATAATCATTTGCTGTTATTGGTGTAATAGACCCAGAACCGCCTGACCAAGTTATACTAATATAATCGGCAGGTACGGAAGCAACTAATCCGATTGTTTCTTCGGGACATGCTTCGGTACTTCCTGTTGCGGCAATGCTTATTACTGGAACTGGGTTGACAATTACTTCTGTTTGGGTTGGTGTAGAAAAACATCCGTCTAACTCAACAGTTAATTCATAGATTCCGCCATCTGTTGCCATAGGGTTTTGATCGCTTGAAACAAATCCGTTAGGGCCTGTCCAAGAATATATACCGTTTGGTACGTCTCCTGCTGTTAAGTTGATTGTTGTGCCTTCGCAAACGGGACCGTCGTTGCTTACGTTGATTGAAACGTCGTTGCAAGGTGCGCCTGTACAGTTACAATCTATATCCCACATATCGTTGATGGTGTTGGCATCTCCATCATCGCAAGTTGTGCCTGTTATGGCTGGACCTGTCGCTTCTCCATCACAGTTGCCTTCGCAATCAGCAGCAACACAACTGTTGTCATCAACTACAGCATCTGCGTTGTAATTACAAGCTGTTGCATCTGTACATCCAACGATATTGATGGTGTAACATATGGTGTTACTTGTGACAGCACAGAGTGGGAATAATTCTTGTAAGCCTGGACAAACAGTTGGGAGTGTTGCGCTATTATCTACAATTGTTTGATTGAAGGCATCAATATTAGACAATGTTGAATTAATAGTTGTCTCCCCTCCAAAAGCTCCAAAGACATCTATAACTTGTTGGAAATTCATTATATCTGCTCCTTCACAAATTTCTGTGTTTTGACATAAATCTCCACAAACGTCGGTTCCTATTACTCCTGTTAAAACGTCGCAACAAGTATTTGTTGGATCGGTTGGATTAATGGCATCAATCATGTTTTGTACTAAAACAATATTGTAAGCAACGGCAGTTACACAGAACTGATCACCTCCTACAAAACCATAATTCACAGGATCTATTAGTGTTGAATTGCTTCCTAAGGCTGCGACAACATTGGGTTCGCCAGAAACCAAGTCTTGTGGATTGGAAAGTACATATTCTACTGATGGTAAATCTGTCACGCCATTAAAAGTAGGTAGTGTGGCAAATTCTCCTTCGTTGATGTCTGTTGTTGTAGGAATATCAAAACTTCCTGCTGTTGTATAGTCACAACCAGCAATGATTGGAGTTCCTATACAGTTACAGTTTGTATCGTAAGTGTCTTCGCCTGTTGTGGCATCTCCATCATCGCAGGCTGTACCTGCTATTGCTGGTCCTGTTACCATTCCATCACAGACGCCTTCGCAATCGGGTTGTAGACAACTTCCATCGTCTATTGTCGCTGCTACATCATAGTTACACGCTGTCATCGACATACATCCTAATATTGGATCTCCTATGCAATTACAATTTATATCGTAGGCTTCTCCCACTGTCGTTGGGTCGCCATCATCACAACTCGCTCCTGCTATGGCTGGACCTGTTACCATACCATCGCAATTCCCTTCACAATCTGGCAAATTACATAGTCCATCATCTAAAGTTGCTATTGGGTCATAATTACAAGCTGTCATATCTGTACAGCCTAAAGTTGGATTACCAGAACAAATACAAGAAGCATCATAGGTGTCTCCAACAGTGACAGGGTCACCATCATCACAAGGACTTCCTATTTGTGCTGGACCTGAACCTAAACCATCGCAATTGTCCTCACAATCTGGATAATTACAACTTGCATTATCTATGGTTGCTGTTGGATCGTAATTACAGGCTATCATATCAGTACAACCTGGAATACCATCTCCAATACAGTCACAGTCTATTGTCCAAATATCGTTGGCAGTTGTTGGATCACCATCATCACAAGGTGAACCTGGAGAAGCAGCTCCATCACAAATGCCCTCACAATCTGGGTAAGTACAAGTTGCATTATCGATGGTTGCCATTGGATCATAGTTACAAGCGATTATGTCAGTACATCCCGGTACAGTAATTCCTATACAATCACAAATGCCATCGTAAGTATCATTTATAGTTGTTGGATCACCATCATCGCAAGGTGTGCCAGGGCCAGCACCGCCTCCACAAATACCTTCACAATCCAAATCAAGACAACTTCCATCGTCAATTATAGCCAGTGGATCGTAGTTACAGGCAGTCATATCTGTACATCCTTGAAGTGGTTCGCCTTCACATAGACAGTCTCCCGCTTGAATATAGTCATTAACGGTAGATGGATCTCCATCATCACAAGCGGTGTCTGATGATACAGGTAAAAATGGGTCTTCATCATCACAATCATCCTCTGCACAAAAACCATCTTCATCCATATCAGGACAAATAACAGTCCAGGGACCAAGAGTGTCTTGTCCCATTATTGAACAACCTGATAAAAATGGTCCTACAGCAACTGAATCAATTGCATAGTTAATTTCTATGGATATTTCACTTCCTATATAATTAGGTGTACTACAATCTAAAGTACTTAATGCAAAACAAAAATCAGTACAAGCATCTCCTACAAAGTCATCACCTTGATTATCTGGTGCATCATATAGCCACAGACCGTCTTGCCATACCCATATACCTGTTCCATCACAACTTATTGGCTGTCCAATAGCATCATAAGAAGTCGCATCCCATGAATCAACAGAAAAAGATGGTTCTATTGCAAGTAATCCCACACTATTTTCTGCAAGATTTACCCAGTTCGTAATGTCTATACAGAATTCATAATCTTCTCCACAATATATTGTTGTTGGTGATGGTAACTCTGGTGTTATTATTAAATCATCTTCAAAGGTTACAAATGGGATTGGACATCCTAAACATTCGCAATCACTTGTTACTTCATCATTTATTGTAAAATCATCATTATCATCACAAAGATCGCCGATATTTAATCCAAGAATAGGACAATCAAAATTATTGCTTCCTTCACAGTTACAATCAATTGTCCAAACATCTCCTTCTGTATTTGGGTCGCCATCATCGCACATTGTGCCTGCTATGGCTGGGCCGGTTGCCATGCCATCACAGTTGTTCTCGCAATCTGGCTCTTGGCAACTATCGTCATCTACTGTGGCGGTCGCATCGTAATTACATGCTGTCATCGATGTACAGCCTAATATTGGATTTCCTACACAGTTGCAGTCTGTGTCGTAAACTTCGCCGACTGTCGTAGGGTCACCATCATCGCACATTGTTCCTGCTATGGCTGGGCCGGTTATCATACCATCGCAATTATTCTCGCAATCTGGCTCTTGGCAACTATCGTCATCTACTGTGGCGGTCGCATCGTAATTACATGCTGTCATCGATGT
>ENA-ORXM01003884-ORXM01003884.1-marine-metagenome-genome-assembly--contig:-NODE-3884-length-14044-cov-4.893320_pt1 | contig 14044 bp, 8 predicted proteins | sample MGYA00237867_ERZ511480 | MGnify/ENA primary metagenome ERZ511480 (study PRJEB26309, sample SAMN06266103) | marine metagenome | isolation source: Algal blade | place: United Kingdom:Sidmouth, United...
CTGCTTTCAAATCACATAAAAATTGATTTTGATTTTATGGAAGAAGTATATCATACCGGTGTCATCATTTCCTCAAATTCTAGATTTCTTTATGCTAGTGCTTTCACAGACTTATATCAATTTGACTTACAGGCAGAAGACATAAAAGAAAGTCGAATATTGATAGATAAACTGCTGACGCCAGATTCTTTAATGTTTAGAACTACCTTCAATAAAGGATTCTTAGGGCCAAATGGTAAAATTTATATAGGAGGGTCAATCCAATTTAATCACTTGCATACTATACACAATCCAGATTGTGGGGGTTTAAAATGTAACTTTGAGCAATATGCCATTCGCCTGGATGAGTTTCCGGGTTCTAGTTCTTATTCCGCACCTAACATCCCGCACTACAGAAATCAACCTCAAGATATTAATTGCGACACGGTCCAAGTTCAAGTTTCAACAAATAGTGCCTCAAGTGAATTTGAGCTTAAGCATAGCTTATTGCCAAACCCTAGTGCAAATGAGATTTCGATCTCTATTCCTAATATTCATTCCAATTATGAGGTCACTTTTTACGATGTTATTGGTTCTCCGCAGTTGCATGTTACCATAAACAATGCAAATCCATCTGTGAATATATCAGCTCTCCGTGAAGGAATGTATCTCTACGTTTTGCAAAAAAATAATCAACAAATAGGTTCAGGTAAATTTTTGAAAATCAACTAATCTAAATACCTCCCTGCTGGTCGAAGTTTGTCTACAGAGCAAAAACTTAAAAGGAATCGTTAGCTGAGTTTCTGTGCCATCGATCCTACACTCGTGTCAAGTGTAGCAAAATTGTCTGAACTAAGATTCGGAAGATTAAAGGATTATAATATCGTAGAGCGTTGTACCTTAATCCTATAATCTTAAAATCCTATATATCATAGTTCAGACAGGGAGAGTTTAGCTGTTCTGCTGGTCGAGTTTTATCTACAGAGCAAAAATACAAAAAAGCATAGTTGGTCGATTGGCTGTGCCATCGATCCTTCAATTGTCCAATACTAGTATTTTTTACTTATAGTAAAAATTCACCCAAGATATTTAGGATTTAGAAACAAGTCCGTCATTCGAGTAATTAGGCTCTTAACTTTTTGAGGAGTTCTATTTTTTGAAAACTTCAAAGCTTTTTCGCCGTAATTCTCTGCTGCTAAGTTTCTAAGATATTCGAAATTTGGTGTCGCGTTAACAAACAAACAATCATCATGACTTACTGTCATAATAGTTAACCTTTTCACGCCAAGTTGAAGTTTTGCGTTATTTTTTTCTTCACTTGTAAGGTAACTCAGATCACTATGCAAAGTGAAAAATCCTTTAATGTTTATCTTCAGCGGTTCCTTAGTACCATAGATTAGATGAAGGTATTTGCCAGTCGATTTGTAAGATTTAAATTGGCTGTCTAGATTGGTAGCTAAGTCTACACATGGCAAATCTATTTCTGTAGACATCGATGCAAATAGAAGTCTTAAATGAGATAAATAATTCATTCTGTTTAGTTTTATAACCTAATATTAGTTTTCGTGAATATTTACTAGGCAAAAACAAGCAAAATATAACCAGTGATCAATACTTAAATTTCTCCATATATTTTAGAACTTATTTGGAGAAAATAAATGTTAACACAAATAAATTGACAATTTAATTGGTAATTATTATCACACAAAATAGAGTACGGATAATACACTAAACTTTCTATGCAATAAGTTATCGATTTATGTAAGGCGAGATAATTTTAATAATAAAAATTTCTATTAGCTAAATTAATTATATTTTATGAAATAACGAAATAGCAAGTATTGTTTAGCTTTTTTGCAAACCTTGTAGCTTCATTATTGATGCTCTTGTTTAAACTTATTATGAGAATAACTAATATTCTAATTTATGAATGTCAAAGGGTTAATACTTATGAATAGTCATATTATTCATAATCTCAATATTTAATGTTTAAATATTATAAATCACATAGAGTGCACGATTACTAAATCTAAACGCCGAAAAAAGCTAGCTTCTCGTTTTTCCAGGACTATATACTAATTTTCAAGAAAAGACTATTCGTCGAGTGGCTGTGCCCCTCCTGCAAAATTGGCGGACAAATATCGATGCTACAATCACATCTAAAGTACTGCTATCTTTTTGATTGATAGACAGAAGGAATCCATAAATAACAGGAGTAATGTGGTACTTGTTTTTGTCATCTAGTTTTCAAGGTTGCTTAATATTTAAAGCATTGCAATGTCTAGAGAGAGATTAGTCTTATTGGATTCACCATGTAAGATTCCAACAGTAATATCAAAATAACTACAATAGTTTAACAACTTCCATAGAAGGTAAAAAAAGAATCGGGTAGTCATTAAATGTAATTTTCATACCTAATATTACCAATAAATTTCAACACAATTAATTTAGAAAAACTCAACTTAAATTAATACCCCCAACCCCCGCGTCAGGGACAGTAGTGGGCCGCCACCTTCGGCGGAGTGCGCAGCACCGAGGCGAATGCCGAGTCACGAATGCCCCGCTCGGACGCCCAAATAAAAATCATACCTTACAGACTAAAAGTGAACTTAGAAGAAGTACTCCAAAGGATGAATGATAGAGCAGACCCTGCGAAGGCAGCATTCAAGGCGAAGAAGTTTGGAATACATGCCAAGGATGCCATCGGGCTATACCTGAAAGATGTAAATGAACTAGCGAAATGTATCGGGAAGAATGAAGCGCTTGCTCTGGAGCTGTTTAAAACAGGGATTCACGAAGCCAGAATACTATGCTCTAAAATATATCCGAGTAAAAAGCTGACAAAAGGGCTGATGAATAAGTGGGTAAAGACATTTGACAATTGGGAGACGACAGACTCTTTTTGTATGTCTTGTTTTGCACCGAGTCCATATGCAGAAGAAATGGCCTATACTTGGGTGAAGCGGGAGGAGGAATTTGTCCGGAGAGCTGGGTTTGTGCTGATGGCTGCGTATGGATTTAGTCGTAAGAAGCAAGGCAATAAAGTATTTGAAAAATTTATGGACCCAATCAAAAAGTACGCTACCGATGACAGAAACTTTGTGAAGAAAGCAAATAACTGGGCATTGCGCAGTATAGGTAAACGAAATGTCGACCTGAGAAATACAGCCATAAAAACAGCTTATGAAATACTAGAAATCGATAGCCCCGCCGCTAGATGGATAGCAAAAGATGCACTACGAGAGCTAGAAAGTGATCAGGTCAAAATGCAGGATTATCCTAGAGTAATGTATCGTACTTAGAATAATTTTATCTTTGTATTTACATGCAGCATAAACTCATCTCCTCACCCCTCCAAGGATTTACGGACTTCCGATTTAGGAATGCATTTCAGCAATTCTTCACAGGGGTAGATGTGTTCTATGCACCTTATATTCGCTTCAATGGTAAGATGCTAATCAAGCCAATTTACGAACGAGATTTAAAGCCAAAGAATAATGTAAGCAAAGTAATTCCCCAGGTGATGACCTGTAGTGCCGATGAATTTATCTACGCCGCGAAATATGTAAACTCGCTCGGTTATCAGGAACTCAATTGGAACCTTGGCTGTCCATACCCGATGGTTACAAATAAGGGGATGGGTTCTGGACTGATCAAAGATCCAGAAAAGATAGATCGTATTCTCGACAGGATTCATTCAGAAACCGACATTGTAGTTTCTATGAAAATGCGGATGGGCTATGAGCATGCAGGAGAGATATTGGATGTATTCCCCATCCTGGCAAAATATCCGATAAAAAATATTGGTATCCATGCGCGTATAGGTGCTCAGCTATACAAAGGTGGGGTAGACCTAGATGGATTTCAGCGCTGTATTGATCATTGTGGGCAGAAGTTGTACTATAATGGCGATATCACTTCTGTTGCAGTATTTAAACAATTGGTTGATCGCTTTCCCAGTATTGATCATTGGATGCTAGGGCGTGGGCTAATTGCAGATCCATTTTTGCCTAGCATGATAAAAGCTGAAGCGCATACCTATCCTGACAATAAACTAGATATATTCAGCAAATATATAGATACGCTCTTCACTGCCGCTGAACAAAAGCTTACGGGTGAGAAGGCAGTGATCAGAAAAATGTTGAGTTACTGGGAATACTTTGCAGTGTTGTTCCCTAACCCTTCAAAAGTGGTAAAAAAGATAAAAAAGGCGAAGACGTATGAGGTCTACGACGCCGCTGTAAAAGAGATATTAATGGGAGAAGTTGTTGAACAATAGTCTATTGTACCTTGGTGCTAATGCTTTATTTCGAATCTATTATCAGATTCCTTTCATTAATTTTTTTGGGGAGTAGAAAAACCTTATTTTGCGCCCATTCAAAATAAAAAAATGAAAAATATCTTAATCATAGGTTTGGGGAATAGTCTGCGAAGTCAAATGGCAGAAGGCTATTTAAAGGACTTTTGCGGCGAAAAGGCAGGAGTTTATAGCGCAGGATTTGATCCACAAGGAATAGATGCTAGAGCAAAAGCGACTATGCAAGAGGACGATATAGATATGGATCCACACCAATCCAATCATATCTTGGAATATGAAGATATTGAGTTTGACTACGTAATTACCATTAGTAATCGTGCGCAAAAGGTGCTACCAAAGTTCGGAAAGAAGACTGAATTTATTCACCAAAACTTCAAAGATATCTCTAATACCAAAGGGGTGCCGCAGGCGATTGCCAATACCTACAAAACTACTAGAGACGAGATCAAAGCATTTTGCCGATCATTTTATATTAAACATTTGTTGTCAGATTGATAGCACGTTTAATTGTTCTTTTAGTTTTTTTCAGTTTTGTTTCAACTTGTTCGAAAGTACCTGTAAGCCAAGACAACAGGACTGTCTTTAAATATAACCAGCCCAATAATATAACCTCACTTGATCCTGCTTTTGCCAAAAGTCAAAATAACATTTGGGCAGTTGATCACCTTTATAACCGTCTAGTAGAACTCAACGATGCGCTAGAAATAGTGCCGGCCATAGCCTCTGATTGGGCAATATCGAAAGATGGCAAAACATATACATTCACTCTAAGAGATGATGTCTACTTTCATGATAATCCATGTTTTCCAGAAGGGAAAGGGAGAAGGGTCACTGCGCGAGACGCGGTATATAGCTTAGGGAGGATCATAGATGCAGAGGTTAACTCTCCAGGGAGTTGGATATATGGAGATAAACTGATTGAAGAGCGACCTTTTATAGCTATAAACGATAGGACATTTCAGGTAAAATTAAAGTCTGCGTTCAGGCCAATGCTAGGTATCCTCACCATGCATTATTGCTCCATCATTCCACACGAAGCCGTTGACTATTACGATATCCAATTTCGATCCAATCCAGTAGGGACGGGTCCATTCCAGATGAAAATTTGGTTAGAAAATCAAAACCTTTTTCTACAAAAAAATAATAATTATTTTGAACAGGAAAAGGGTCAACAATTACCTTTACTCGATGCTATAAAGATATACTTTATGTCTGATCGTAAAACTGCTTTTCTTGAATTGAAGAAAGGAAAGATTGACCTTATATCAGGTATGGACGCATCCTATGTCAACGAACTACTCGATCAAAATGGCGATTTAAAAGAAACCCATACAAAAGATTTACAACTCATCAAATCACCCTACTTAAATCTAGAATATATAGGAATGAACTTGGCAATGAGGGATGGCCCTTTATCCAATAAATACTTTCGTCAGGCATTGAACTACGCGGTGGACCGCAGGCTAATGATGCGGTCATTACGCAATAATGTAGGCGTCCCAGCGGAGCAGGGTGTCACTCCACGTGGCTTGCCTTCATTCGACGAACAACTTTTGGGGTATAGCTATGACTTGACAAAAGCAAGAAATTTGATCTTAAAGGCTGGATATAAAAATGGAGAACCGATACCAAGCATCAAAATTCATACGAACAGTGACTATGTAGACTTAGCTACTTTTCTTACCAGTCAATGGAAGCAAATAGGTGTACATACAGATATTGAAATTATAGAATCAGGCACATTACGCAATGCTATGACGAAAGGGACAATCCCCATGTTCAGAGCATCTTGGATAGGAGATTACCCTGATGCAGAGAACTATTTTTCTTTATTTTATAGTGGAAATCCAGCACCGCCAAACTATACCCGCTTTAATAATGAAGCCTTCGATGCCCTGTATGTAGCTGCTTTGCAGGAGAATGATGACAGCACTCGCTATGCTATGTACCATCAGATGGAAGCGATACTCATAGAAGAAAGCCCAATAATATTTTTGTATTATGATCAAACAGCACTCTGCGCTGGTGCCAATATAGCTAACCTTCCAAGTAATGCGATCAACCTGCTCTCGCTCAAAAGAGTAAGAAAACAGTAAATACAGCTGTTCTGAAGCTTATATATGCGACAAAAAAATCATATAAAGTTGCATGATTAAACCAGAATTAGCGTAATTTTCCGATCGAATCACATATTTTAAGGTATGTTAGATATCTATGTGTGTTTTAAGAAATGATATAACCCTCTAGACTTTATTGATTTAGATTGACACTTAATAAGACCTCTTATTTATGGTATTTTGTATGCGCTCTGCTTTGTTATTTTTATGTCTCCTGTTTTTAAGCACTCAGGTATCTGCTCAAATGTCATGGAGTAATATCACAGAGCTTACAGACTACAAAAAAAACCTTAAGGAATACCTTAAGACTGCTGATAAGAAAAAAGATGACGGAGTGCTTTTGGCCAAAATAGGGGAGTGCTACTATATGCTCAATCAGATGCAACAAGCACAATCCTACTATGAGCAAGCCATAGTGAAAAACGGCCTACAAGGGGAATTTAGAAAACAATATGCTATGACATTAATGGCTTTGCAGAATTATCCAGCGGCGAAGCACTGGTTCGGACTTTATGCTACTGATAATCAGAAGGCAGGTAATCATTATGCGGAACAAATTGATAAGTTAGATATTCTAGATAAAATTGCCCCGATATATAAAGTGGAAAATATCAAACAAAGTACGGCTCAGGCAGAGATGAATGTCTCGATGGTCGGAAGCGATGTTTATTTTTTACAAGACCACACCTCTAAAGGAAAATCAATACAAAAAATACTGGCGGATGGATCTGTGGAGTCAGTAATTGTTAACCAAGATTTATCGACAATATCTTATTTTAATTTTTCTGGCAACGGTAAAATGGTATGTTTTACTAAGCAAGCAACCTATTTAGGACAAAGATTGATACCAGAAGCTGGTCTCAATGATGAACTGTATATCGCAGCCGTAGATCCTGCTGGTAGATGGGTAAACCCTACCAAGTTTACGCATACTAAATCAGGATTCAATTGTTCTTACCCTTCTTTTAATATGGACGGATCTGTTCTATATTTCAGTTCAGACCGTGCCGATGGATTCGGAGGTCAAGATATTTATCTGAGTATCAAAGATGGTGCGGAGTGGTCTTTTCCTGTCAACGCGGGCGCAAAAATTAATACACCTGGAAATGAAATAACACCATACGTTACGAGCAATAGTCTATATTTTTCTTCCAACTGGAATGTTGGCTTTGGAGGCTACGATATCTACAGAGCGGCTATAATGAATGGCGAATTTACTAAGCTCTTTCACCAAGGGAAAAGTGTCAACTCATCAAGAGATGATTACGGTTTTGTGATAAATGAAAAGACTAGTAAAGGTTATTTTGTGTCTAATAGAGCAGAAGGAAATGGCTTAGAAGATATTTTTGAAACTACTAAACCAGATTTTAATTATGTGATCAATATCAAGGATGCACTAAACAATTCTAATATCTCTAGAGTAGCATTAGACCTAAGTGCATGTGGTGGTGATCAAACCTTTACAGATAATAATGGGCAGTTTGTTTTTCAATTGCTCTCAGATAGTGGTTGCAGAATTAGAGTAGAAAAACCTGGTTATGAGATAACTTTCTTAGAAGTTTCGAAACTGAAGGGGAAAGAATATACCATCCTCCTGGAATCCAGCTACCCGACAGTTATTGGTCAAGTACTCGATCAGAATACTGGACGTGGCTTAGACAATGTAAAAATTGCAGTGCAGAATATGGCTACCAAAGAGGTGCAGAATATGGTTTCAGATAACAGCGGCTCTTTCACTTGTAAGTTAATATCAGGATATACCTACCAAGTTCGATATTTCAAGCAAGGTTATCAGCAAAATAGCAAGACGGTTAATACTGGTACTAAAGTGTCTCAGGATGTATTAGGTAGCATTCTTTTATCCAAGGCGACCTCTGTCGCAAGCTCCATACCTGCAGCTGCGACAAGCACAGTGCCAAGCACCTCTGCACCATCAACTCCGACGAAAAGCGATTACGCTATTCCGTCCTCTGGAAATAACAATCAAGCAACTTATAAGTCTGGTTTCGCGGTACAGATCGCAGCTATCCGTCCGAACAAAACGATCAACCTTCAAGATTATAATAGTAAGGTTGCCTCCATAGGTGAGGTGTACATTAAAGAAAGTTCAGATTATAATCGAGTAAGAGTAGGCGTATTCAGCAGCAAAGTAGAGGCAGAAAATGCTAAAGCCAGAATTAGATCCGCAGGCTATGGATCTGCTTATGTGGTAGAAGAGGAAGGAGTGACAACCAAATCTGGAGCACCAGAACTATTCACCTCTAGAAGCACGGAAACTAACACAAGTATGGAGTACAAAATTAGGCTAGCTGCACTACAAAATACTGGCAATGTTGATCGTAGCTTACTTAATGAATATGGTCGGTTAGAAACTACACAGAGCAATGGTCTTACTGTATTATATTTGGCTGGATTTAAAAATCTTAATAAGGCAGCCAGCGTTTTAGAAAAACTAAAAGCGCAGGGCTATCCTGGTGCTTTTCTAATGAAAAGTGTCAATGGAACTTTACAAAAAGTGAATTAAATTAGCTAAGGTTTACTTGCTGTAACTTTTAATATTTCATTACTACTTTTAAGAACCCTGTGATGATGGTCTTTTCTTCTACCTACTACCCACATTATCGCGTCCTTATTCAGCAGCAATTGGGTAGCAGCTTTTTGATGGGAGTCCATTTTTTCATCAATGAAAAATTTCTTCAGCTTTTTAGCTTTTCCATTCATTCCAAAAGGAAAGAAAACGTCTCCTTCATTTCTATATCTCAGCGATAGCAAATCTATTTTAGATGCATCAAAGTATGCAGATCCATCTTCATGGTCTAAGGATTGCTCAGGAGTAACCAAAAAATCGAAATCATACCTTTGACCGTTGAAGTTGACTTGTCGAATTAATCTTGGATTAAATGTAATTCTTTTAGTGCCGTACACATGATCTTGGTAAAGGATAAAATGAGCTCTGTCATATCCTAATCTCCATTTACCTGCAATTATGATTGCTCCATTGTTCCATTTTTCTTTACCAATAAAATCCTCAATTTGTCCGGAAGTAAATCCATAGGGACTCAACCAATGATACGCCACAGCAGATGGATATACCTGATCTACAATGGTAGCCACGGGAAGTTTATATCTATTTAATGCCTCCGTCTCCATATCTGTTGCTAATATTATATCCATAGCAAGAGCACTGTAGTATGCGGTACATTTTAGGTGATTGATAGTCTTCACTGTTCCCTCTAAGAAGTTAGGATTTTGCTTTTGCAATGCTGGCACCACATGATGTCTTAAAAAGTTTCTTGCATATTTATCTTTTAGATTAGTACTATCCGTACGGTACTCCAGCTTCTCACTTTCCACATATTGGGTAAGATCCTCCTGGCTGAAAGAGAGTAACGGCCTGATGATATACTCGTTACGTTCAGGAATTCCAGTCAATCCCGCTATACCAGTCCCTCTACTCAAGTTAAATAATAGTGTTTCTACAGAATCATTTAAGTGATGCGCAGTCATCAAGAAATCATATCCTTTTTCATGAATCAAGCTGTCAAACCACTCATACCTTATAGTACGAGCCGCTAGCTGCGTATTTTTGCCAATATCAGAAGTATCGCAATCAAGTAGGTATAGCTCTACCTCCAAGTGAGTTGCAAGATCCGATACAAAGTCCTCATCTCCATCGGATTCCTTGCCTCTCAGATGATAATTGACATGACAAATGTCAAATTTAAGTCCTATACGCTTGCACAAGTGTGCTAACAAGGTAGAATCCATACCACCACTACACGCCACTAAAAAGCGTTTGTTCAGCGGGGAATCTACTAAGTAACGGAGCTGATCTTCAAAGGCGGCAATCAAATCATTGGTTTTAGACGTTAATTAAAGGTAATTATCCGTATTCGGCTCCAAAAGTACAAATAATGCAATTTATAGGCATTGATGGGTTAATTTTTGACATTAATAAGCTTTAATGATTAATTTTGGAGCAGCAAAGCCACATCGGTTTATGCTCTGTATTTTTAATAAGTATTTTCTTGACACATATCCGTTACATATCCATGATCGATCCTATGCGCCTGAGTCTTACTTTGGCCATTATCTATATGTCGAGTCTTTTTATGCAAGCACAGATACCTATTATCTGGTCCCAGAATCTGGGCAATGCTCAAACAAATATAATAGTAGATGTAGTTGATATCCCCGCAGGGGGGTGTCTCACAGTAGGATATTCTTCGATAAGTAGTACCATGTATGCCGATCTTTGGCTTACTCGATATAGCAATAACGGCACTATGACTTGGACTAAAGATATTGGAAGCACTGGCTTTGAAAAAGCTAGTGCAGCTGCCATGCTGAGTGATGGTAATATTGTTTTAGTTGGGCATGGATGTTTATCAGACGGATTATCTATTGGTACATCAAAGGATGCGGATGGTATTATTATCAAGATTGACCAGACGGGTAATATATTATGGACTCGTACTTTCGGAGGCTTAGGTTACGACAAATTTAACGATGTAGTAGCCTTGCCTAATGGCGATTGTGTTGTGGTAGGAACCACCTCTTCTTTTGACAATGACTATTCAGAGCGCGCTACCAGTGGTTGGGCAGTACGGATTAATAGCAGCGGAGGTACTGTATGGAACAATAATTATGGGGGCTCTCTTATGGATAGTTATGCAAGGATTATTCGTAATTCAGACGGATCTTTACTCGCAGGAGGGACTTCTAATTCTAGAGATATGCAAAGTGCAGATGCATTCGGAGCCAATGACATATGGGTGTCGAAGCTCAATGCCAATGGCTCTCATGCTTGGTCACGTAACTATGGTGGTGCCGCCAATGATGAACTCAATAGCTTAGCACATACCAGCGATGGTGGCTACATTATAGGCGCCACTACCTATTCAAGTTTTCCTGACAGTAAGGGTCACGGTGATATATGGGTCCTAAAGATAAGTGCGCTAGGCAATCAGATTTGGCAGAAAATTATCGGCGGTTCGGCGACAGATAAATGTACAGATATCCAACCATTTGAGGACGATGGTTTTCTACTCTCTGCTTCTACCATGTCTATAGACGGTGACATTAATAGTGCGTTAGGTGGACAAGATGCGTGGTTGATAAAGCTTTCAGCAATTGGTAATCTAGAGTGGCAATCTATTCTTGGAGGCTCCAAAAATGATGCTATTAATGCTGTAGAAATTTCATCAGACGGATCAGTTTGGCTAGGTGGCTATTCCTTTTCATCAGACGGTCAGTTATCCGCTAACCTAGGCAAGCAAGATGGCTGGCTGATGCGATCCTCGGTAGATTTACCACCTACTATTAGCCTAGGGGAAGATATTGATATTTGCATAGGTGCGGAAATTATGCTTGATGCGACGGTTCCTAATTGCAACAGCTGTACCTACCTATGGGATGATGGCTCTACTCTTGCTGTCCGTACAATTATTATCAATCAATCAAGTACATTTTCGGTAACTGCCACTGACAATACTGGGGATACTAGCATTGATGCTATAGGTATCACAGCGATTTCTGTCATTTCTGCCACACCCACTATACAAAATGTTTCGTGCGCGGATGAGGAAGATGGATCTATTTTTTTAAATACTACCGGCGGTACTGGCAACTATGTGTACAATTGGAGCAATGGAGACTTAGATGATGCTAATACAGGATTGGTCGCCAACACATATTTTGTTACCATATCTGATGAAGCTTTATGTGAATTTACGGATAGTTATTCGCTGACCAATCCACTGGCGATAGCAGTGGATGCAGACATAGAATTGCCTTCTTGCTCAAATAGTAGTTTGGGCTCTATCTCGCTTACCACGTCAGGAGGGGAGTCTCCCTACGATTTCGTTTGGAGCAATCAGTTTATAGGCCCCATTATAAGTGGACTCGATCCAGGAGAGTACACTGTAACCATTACGGATGCACTCAATTGTGAATACATAGAAACCTATATTTTATCTAATGATGTCACCATTATTATTGTGGCTGATGTCCAGAACGTTTCTTGTCATGGAGCTAGCGATGGTGCTATAAACTTAATGGTCACAGGAGATTTTCCACCATTTTCTTTTGATTGGGATAATGGTTTTAGCTCTAATACTTTGATCGGATTACCTGCTGGTGAGTATACTGTAACTATTACAGATGCACAAAATTGCCAGTCCATCAGTAAATTTAGTATCACTCAGCCAGATCAATTTTCCGTATCTGTTATTCAAAACAATACTCAACCCAATCAAGATCAGGGAAGCCTACAATTAAATATCGCGGGCGGCATCCCACCTTATCAGGTAACTTGGAGTCATGGCGAATCTGGTCTCTTTATCGATAACCTCGCTGCTGGTTTTTACACAGCCACTATTACAGATAGCAATGAATGTGAACTTATTATTACATACGAGATTTTGACTACGGTGTCCACTTCTTCCACAGCAGTCCGTCCGCTTAATGTCTACCCAAATCCGAGTCTAGGTTTGATCTATATAGAACCACCCGTGGGCTTGCACACTCAAAATAGTGTTATATTATTATATGATGTTCAGGGACGTACTGTTCCATTTACTACTGGCCCTAGCGCGTCTGGACAGCTATTTTTGGAATTGGATGACTATGTGCCTGGACTCTACATTTTAGATATTCGAACTGCTTCTGCTACCTATCAATCAAAGATTATCTTGCTATAAAAAAAGCCCGTATTTTTCAATACAGGCTTAACGAATCTTACAATTTTTTAACCAAAACTTACTTACAAGATTGCAAGTACTGTGCCAATTATATAGTCTCCGCGCCAAATATTTAGTAATATATTGATTATCAGTAATATATAATCAGCTATAAATAATCTTCTTAGTTTTGGGGCTTCCCCCAGCTTAGCAGCGGGGTCGAGCTATCCACTATATACTGCTGATTTTGTTCCTGTTGGTATACGCGTTCCATCTCTTATCAGCAGTATGTCGTTTCTATCTCTAAGCTCTACGCGCCGCTGGCTTGTCGTGCTTTGATGCCTACGGCATGTCGCAACAACACTTGTATTATGTATTGCAATCCTGATATCTCGACGGTCTTGGTTGCCTACATTCAATAGAGTACTTTGTGATTCATTCGAGTCTAGCTGTTTTTATTTTGTCTCTTTGACTTCTACGTGAAATAGTTGGTTTGCTGAGAAGGCTTAGCTTTTTTATGTCGTACTTTCAGCACTCGCAAATTCTTTATTGCTTCGATGGGTTACACGCTGTTTCACCCATCGCTATTATGTATCGTGCCTTAAGCACTTAAAAAAAGGAGTATTCAGAAATTTAAGCACATCACCACAGTGTAGCTTGTCCCGATTTTCGGGAATGACATATCCATAACCCTGGGTTGAAAACCCAGGGCTATCAATAGGGTAAGATCCAATTTGGCGTGATCTTTTGGGAAAAATCATGACAAATTGCCAACAAGAATTACCCCGTTTTTAGCGCAAAATTTAGAAAATTGAAGTAATACAAACCCTTAAATTTCGATTATCTCCTTATGGTTGTACAGGTAACTCTTCTTGCGAATATCCCTGTAGTATTCATGTTCATAGTGTGTTTTTTGTTATAAAATGATGTAAATCAAAGCAATCACATTG
>ENA-ORXM01003885-ORXM01003885.1-marine-metagenome-genome-assembly--contig:-NODE-3885-length-14039-cov-3.279258_pt1 | contig 14039 bp, 12 predicted proteins | sample MGYA00237867_ERZ511480 | MGnify/ENA primary metagenome ERZ511480 (study PRJEB26309, sample SAMN06266103) | marine metagenome | isolation source: Algal blade | place: United Kingdom:Sidmouth, United...
ATGACGGCTCCTCTCGAGACAGCCTCTTTCAAAATAAATTGAGGAATAAATAGTGGGGACTGTCCGCCCAAACTCAGATTAATGACTAGCTTTTTGGGGTCATCTGTATTAAGTGCATAGCACAAGCCCTTAATGACGTCGGTACTTTCACATTTGCCATCACTACCGCAAACGCGTACAGGACGCACATTTGCTTCGTAAGCTACACCAAGTGTTTCACCTGCTGCGTGAGTTGCTATAGCAGTACCGTGACCATTTGGCAAATAAGCATCGCTTGCATCATTGCTGACAACCCCGACAAAGCTTCTCCCGGCTAGCAAGCGGTTTCCTAAGTCAGGATGCCTTGTAACACCTGTATCTAAGATAGCAATAGTTACACCTTTGCCAGATAAACCACGTTGGTGAGCAGCAGCAACACCTATAGCTCCCTTATAATCAACTCCACCGACATCGTACGCACTTTTGGGATCAATAACGAGATTCGGATTCTCACCGGGTGGTAGTTTTATATTGTTATAGGTGTAGAGAATGTCGGCTGTTACATCTCCGAGATTTCTGAGTGCTGCACCAAAATTTGTTTTCTTTAAGTCAAAGTTAACAGTGACCAGTTGACCACTACAAACACCTTGGCTAGCCCCTAAAGGCTCAGGACCTTCGACAATAGTGCCGCCAATGCTGTTAAGTTTTGCTGCCAATTCACTACGCTGGATACCAGGCTTGATAACGAAGACGGCCTCACCAAAGGTGACATCATCCCCCGCAATATGAATGGTTCGCTCAAAAACCAAATCGCCAATTTCAATGCGAATCTTTCTAACACCAGGTCTTGCATCATCAGGTATATCGAATTTTAATGTAGCTCCCTCAATACGGGTTGGAACTTCAACACCATCAACAAACACTTTGGCGTCTTTGATATCAACAGCAGTAGTGCTAAGACCTGAACTCGCCGCTAAACCCTCGAAAGTAAGCTCAATCTCTTTTTCGCTTTCAATAGTCCATTCTCGGTCAAGCTCGGCAAGAAAAACAGTTATCTGCTTAGTTACATTATCGATAACAACATTTTGAACACCTTTAGGAATGTTGTAAGGGACAATAAAGGTGATTTTCGAGCCTTCTCTACTTACAACTTCAGCTTGTTCGCCTGCGACTACAACTGTAGCGGTTGTAACGTCGATATCTTTAAGAGTCGCTTCTACCTCACCTCCTGGCGTTGATTGATCCAAACTTAGGTCGAAATCCTTGTTCAAACTTGTCCCACAGGACACGAGAAAGAACAGGGCTAGCGAGAGAATCCAATACTTTTTCCACTTCCAATAGAACATTTCCTACCTCCACAAAAGATTTACCGTCGATTAAAACAATGCTCCGGGGCACACAGTGAGCTTAATAAACGCCCCCTGATGATGCCCTGATGACGCCGCTAGAAACCTCAGGTTTATACATGGAATATGCACAGCGATTAAGCGCCCTCATTCAGATGGTGCGAAAAGGGATGATTTGGTGGAATTTCATTACGATATTCTTGGGCCACTTCGCCATGTCCAGACTGCTCGAGAATATACAAGGCTTCTTGCCAAGCTGAGAAATTCTCATCCAATTCAGACAGATTTGCCATTGCCATGCCAAGAATATAGTGCTCCCCGACCTGTTGCGCGAGATTTAGAGAATTTCGGTAGGCGTCTTTCGCCTCACTAATCTTTTCTTGCTTGTGGTAGATAACACCAAGATTATTGAATATTTTGGCGGCTGTGTCTAAAGCTTTTGCCTCTTTTGCTAGCTTTGCACCTTCCAAATACTTGTCAGCGGCGTTTGTATAGTCCCCGTCACGTTCATATTTCCAACCGTAGTTGGATAACACACGCGCTCTCAATCTCGGATTTTCGCCAGCAGCCTCAAGCGCCTCCTCAAATGCGTCCTCACTATCTCCGCCTGCCAGCGTTATAGACACCGCTAGATTATTAAGTGAAGTAGCCCAATCATTCTTCTTCCCCAACATTTGCCATAGGGCCGCTGCCCTGCGAGTGAATTCGGCAGACGCATCGTGCTCACCTTCGGAGCGTTTCAAATTACCTAAGGTGTTGAAAGTTTTAGCCCTCGCCTCCATATCTCCTTTAAATCCCTGCTCTGAGGCAACTTTGGCTTTTTCTTGCTCACCCAAGCGCCAATAAAGCGCCCCCCTAAGCGCCATCACATTCGGCGTTTCTCTCAAATTTTCCGCAAGCTCCAAAGCCTCCTTATACCTCCCCGCCGCCTCGAGCGCCTTTGCCCGCAAAAACATAACCTCTTCACTGGAGGGTGCCTCCTCTAAAACCTCACTCGCCCGCTGCGGTGCCCCGCGCCTGAGCAACTCATCCGCCCAAGCTATATAAGCTTTCTGCACCGCCAGAAAATCCTCTTCCTCCCAAAAAAGCTTAGCCCTGCTGTAAAAAGGGAACGCCTCAACACCCTTAAGCTGCCTCGCTAACTTGAGCGCCAACTGCGTTTCAGTAGTCACCTGGTCCTCTACTAAACTTTTAGCAACCTGATTAACCCGCAGCTTACCCGTCGTCGTAACGAGCCCCATAGCCTGGAGCCGGGCTAAAACCTCCGCCATGTCAGCAGCGCTAAACTCAAGGGCATTTCTGACCAGAATTAGGTCGGGCTCCTCGAGCATGTTCAGCGCCACATAAACTTGCTTGGCTTGTTCTGGCAGCGCCTCGAGTTGTCCTTTCAAGGCTGTCACCAAAGGCTCATCGCGCAAGTAGGCTCCCACCAGCGCAGGAAGCCCTTCAGTCGCCTCCCAGATGCCGGGGTAGGCGTCGAGTTCTCGAGCCGTTAGAGGGTGTAACTCGAGCTGCACATCCACTTGAAAAACAGGGGATCGGCGTGAGGCGATTATGACGCGCGCGGCGGGTCTCAAGGGGTGCAACCGCTCGAGCAAGCGCTGGCTTTCTTTGTCCATCTGCTCCCAGTCGTCAATAAGCCAGGTGTCCTGAATACGCATAAGCTTGCGGAGCATAAACTCTTCATTGTCCCCAACGCTCGTTTCTAGCAGTGTTTCTAAAGTAGCGTAGGGCAAGCCGTCACGCGCAGGCAGGTAGGTTCCGGGCAAGCTCTCGAGCAGGGCCGTTTTGCCCATACCTGTCGCCCCTTGCAGCCAGGCAAACGAGCCGGGGCCGAGCGTCTCGAGGCGCTCGAGTTCGGCTTTGCGCCCCACAAAGGTTCTCTGGAAACCCAAGCGTGCTTCTTCTTTTAAGAGGTTTAGCTTGACACCGTACTCAGCGGCTTCTTGCTGAACCCGACTGGTTAGCGCACTTTCCCCTGCAACCAAAAAAGTATAGATGCGCCTTAGCGTTTCAGGTTCACTATCTGACAACAGGCCAAACGCTTTTTCAGCTTGCCGAGCGGCCACGAAAAAGGCACCCTTTTGCGCCTCGGCTTCGGCAACGTTTAGAAGTGCCTCTTGAGCTTGCCGCGCCAACACTTCCCTGGTTCTGTAGAGCCACTCCTCGAGTTCTATGTTCTCACTCGGATGAACCGTTTCCAGAAAAGCACCCTGATACAAGTCAGCGGCTTTTTGATAGTTCTTGCTCCTAACCGCCGCTTGAAACTCGGTAGTATCTGCCTGTACCCGCGCTTCTACAAAATCATTATCCGACCAAAAACTGTCCGGCTCGGCTTTGCGCAGGTCTTTGAGCAGCCTGGACAAATTATTTAACGGGTCTTTACCCGTTGGCCAAAATAACTCGGCAACCCGCTTCCGCGTTTGCTTCCCTTCTGAGGCTAGATAGGCTAGTAAGAGAAGGGGTTTTTGCTGGCGAAACTCTGAGTTCTCCAAACTGAGCTTACCCAGAGTCAGCAGCTTGATAGACACCGTTTCTACCTGCGGAGGTTGAGGAAGTTCTTCTTCTTTTGAGGCGTTCCAGCCCAAAAGGTCTCGAGCCTCCTCAATTGTTGCTGGCAAATCGGGAACGTCAAAGTCTTTAGCTTCGGTGATAACCCGTCGCCCTAGGGCGCTGTTGGTTTGCTCGAGGGCGCTAAGAAGGGCAAATAGCTTTGTAAACTGCCGACTCTCTAGGGGCGGCAATTCCTGCGTCAGTTCATACGCCCTGCTTAGCCATCTATCTTTATCAGACCGGCGCGTTTCAACCTCGTCCAAAAAAGCTTGCCACACTGCCCCGCGTATCTTCGCCTGCTCGGGTTTAATCCAATCCTCGAACAGTTCAGGGTACTGGTCGGGGTCGACTGCTTGTAAAAACTGTCCCTTGCGGTAAAGCTCATCAATGCGCTCCAGTTCTTTTTGTTCGCATGCTATCAGCAAGCTTTGAGCATCCGTGGTTACGCCCTGAACACGAATAGTACCGCGATTGCGCTCTATATGCTCATCCAGTGAAGTCTGCGCTCTCAAAGATGAGACCGCCACATTCAGGCTGTGCGCGGGGTCGGCTGCACCAGGCCAGATGACTTCGGTGATGGCTTCGTTGCGCAGCCAGGTTCCTTCCCGGTGCGCTAAATAAACGAGTAGCAGTAGCGGCTTTTCGCTACGGTAGTTGTCCCCTGACAGTTCTAAAACACCTAACGTGTTCAGTTGCATTTCCCCTCCTGGACGGCAACTTTGCTGACTTTGAGGTTTCTTTGAGGTTTCGCTGATTTGGTTTTGAGGCACCTCTTTCTAGACTGACATCAGCGCTAAAAACCCCATTCTCGACTCCGGAGCGAGAGCCAAAGGAGAAAACCATGTTAAAGGTTTCCAAAGCTCTCAAAGTTTTAAGTCTGTTAGCGATATTAGCATTAGGAGGTATAACCGCTTTTGTCACAACGTCATCCCCTGATTCTCAAACGCTTATGGCGGATGGCAACGACAACGACCCCAGTGGGGGCTAAATTCTCACTTGAGATCAACTTAGCCATCACCCTATAAGTCCAGACGGCTTGGATGCTACTACTTTATAGAACTTTTTCTTATCACGGTGGTACATCCTAGCCACCTCTGCCTGCAAAATTGAGTAGAGATATGCTGCCAAATTATCTTCACCAATCAATAGTAAGTATTTCATTTGATCTATACGAATCCCATTTGCCAAAGCAATTTCATTAGTCTGAGTAGCATATTTCAAAGCTTTATCATAGAAATTTCGCGCATCACTACGTGTAGACTCCATAGATTCAGCAATATTAGCAAGTAGTCTAAAGCATGTTGCTAGTAGCGTACCCTTCTCCTGTCGTTTCGCCATATCAAGAGCCTTGCGGCAGAAACTACGGGCGCAGCGAAAATCATTTTGAGCAGCTTCTAGAACGGCTTGATAGTAGTAGCTCATCGCTAACCAGTGTTCAAGACCTAGTTCTTTAGCCAAGTGTTCAGCGTAGTTAAGTGACGTTTCAGCTTCCTCGAAATTTTTTATTAAGATAAACTGATGACCTTTGTTCACAAGTACCCATGGCATACGTATTTGTTGTCCCTTTTGTTCATAGATAGCCAAAGCTTCATCGTAATAGGCTAGGTTACTTTCTCCCAAAATATTCTTTTCAAGAATAGCAAGGTTGACCAAAACGTCGGCGTAGACCGTACTTCGCGGCTTTTTTGCTTCAAATAGTTTTAGTGCTTCATTGGCAACCGCCAAGGCTTCATCAAATTTTGCCAGGCTCGAGTAACAAGATAATTGCGTTGTATAAACAAGCTGCAAAATCGACAACTCACGTTCCGGCTCAATCTTGGCCTCGGGTAAGCTTTCCAGTGCTTGTTGCGTCAGTGTGACGGCCTGAGTATAGTCTCCCAAGCGAAAATGTATAGAACCCAAGTTGCAAGAGAGTGCAACCAGTAGTGCCTGCTCTTTTGGAGGACAGTGCTCAACGGCGTAACGCAGCAAGGTTTCTACGAACCTGTAGCGCGCCGCGTAACTGCCAAACGTTTGCAAGGCTTTAGAACTTTGAAATAGCCTTTCATACCATCCCTGCTCAACTGCGTAGCGCCACGCGCCCTCTAAGTTTTCCACCTCTTTTGCTAAAACTTTTAGCCTTTCCGAATCGACAGCACCCCCAGCCTCTATAAGTCCGTCCAGCAAATTCAGGTAAAAGGTGCTGTGGGCATCTCTCAACGCTGCAAGGTCTTGCCGAGTGACTAACTTTGCCTTCAAATAGTGGTGTATGAGCAAGTGCAGGGAGTAACGGCCCTGCGCCTGGTCGTAACGAAGGAGCGATTTCTCTATCAGAGAGCGCAGCGTTCTTATATCAATGGATAAGACCTGTTGGGCCGCCTCGAGCGTCCACCCCCCTTCAAACACCGCCAGTTTAATCAGCGCTTCTTTCTCTTTCTCGTCAAGCAAGTCCAGCGAATAATCCAGCGCGGCTTCCAAACTCCTGTGTCTATCGGTGTCAACGGTTCCCTGGCTTAAAAGCTCGAGTTTATCCGTTAATTCCTCAGCAATCTGCTCTGGTGGAAGTAAATGCGCCCAACCCGCTGCTAGCTTTACCGCCAGGGGTAAACCCTCGACCAGGTTACAGATTTTAATAACGCCTGCTAAATTGTCCTCGCTTAGAGTAAAGTCCTGTTTTTGCGCTGTTAAGTCAAAGAGTTTGACAGCGGCAAACCGCCCAGCCTCTTCTAGAGTGAGGTCATTAGATGTCGGGCAGGAAAGGCTTTTTAGACTAAAGGGTCGTTCATGTTCGAGCCTCAGCCCTTCGCGTGAGGTGACCAAAAGTCTTAAATTTGTACACTGTTCGTGAAGAGTTGCGATAAGACCCGCGTATTGCTCTACCAGTTGCTCGAAGTTGTCCAGCACCAAAAATTTGTTACTGTCACCTATCGCCGTTTTTAAATTGTCAATGGTAATATCTCTCGTTTTTCGTGGGATGTTCAGGGCTTCTGCGATAGCCATGAGCAGATTTGACTTGTTAGTATTTTGCGGAAGGGTCTCGAGCCAGGCAATATGCACACCGTTTTTGGCAAATTCTTGACCACGGGCGTGTCGTGCGACTTCAGAGGCGAGTTCTGTCTTCCCGACACCAGCTAAACCAACCAGACAAATAAGGCGTTTGTCCTTATCGCCCAGCCAGCTCAGCAGGGTCGCCAGTTCCTTTTCACGGTTGACTAAGTGAGGGTTTCTGGGGCGGAAGGTAGCAGTATGCGTCAGGCGTGCTCGAGCCTCAAAAGGCTCTTTACAGAAACTAAATGTTGTGACGCCATAAATATCTTCGGCTTCATTACGCAAGTTTTGGGCGTCGTCCAGCGCGTCGGCGGCGAGCAGGAGCAGGTGCAGTTGTTCATAAAGATTTGGTGTCGGATAAGACACACTTTTTCCCAAAAAGTAGCCCTGCCAGGCTATCTGAGCAGCCTCTTCAAACTGTTCATCAAAGGCTCTTTGTTCGGCAAGCTCGAGCCTAGCCTTAAGCTGGTCGGTATAGAGCTTTTCGCGCGTGTTGATGATCCATTCAGTAATTTCTTCACCCAGAAAACTCAGGCGTCGTTTCCGCTCTATTCCCGCTAAAAAATGTCCCTTGAATAAGTTAAGAGCTGCCTCAGCGTCACCCTTGGTAAGTACCTCTAAAAAGGTATTAGCATCTGTTTTTATGGATGTGCTCAGCCAATCATCCTCGAGCTGAACCAGCTCACTCGCCTCTTTTTGCAAACGATAAATTACCTGCGCTAAGCTGCGCAAGCGCTTTTTTCGTTCTGGTTTATGTACCCAAAAAAGGTCGGCGAGTTCGCTTCGCTGCTTTTTGCCCTCAAGGGCTAAAAAAGACAGCACTAACAAAGACAGTGGCTCTTGAAACCCACTCCCCTCTAAGTGCAGGCCGTCCAGTGTACAAAGTTGCACGTTGCTGAAAGTTTAACGTTTCTCATGAAGCTTAATGTGACGACCGACACATACAAGCCTGGTTCGAATCTCGTTGACAGTTCGTTGACACGGTCCCAGGTAAAACTTGATTCACCACGTGAGAAGGGAGCGAAGACGCGCGTATGAACTCAACCTACACCTACAGGTCAATTCATGAATCCTGCTGAAAAACTTTACATGCTAAGGCTCTGGCAAGAAGATAATGCAGGCTGGCACGCCAGCCTGAAACCCATCGGTAAAGGCGAAAGTTCAGCGCAGTATTTTCATTCTCTAGAGTCGCTGACAAAGTTTTTAAGCAATGAAAACTTTCTTGACTCACGAGAAAAAATCAAAACATCTCTGGAGGGAGACATATGAAGTCATTTAGAAGCGTAGCAATACTTGCCATTCTTGGTCTGTTCATCCTACTTAGCGCTTGCGCGCCAAGAACACAAGCGCGCCCCGAGTTTGCACCCTTTACAGGCGAACCCTTGACTGTTTATTTGCTTGCCAACGACGAATCAGCCGTCGGCGCTATTGAAGTTGAGGCGTTTCAAAATCCTGCCTTTTCACAACGTTTTACCCTAATCGACCAAAACGCTGTTGATATCGCTTTAGAGCAAGTAGCAGGTGCGCAACGGGGTCTTTTGGAAGAATCGACCATCGCGCAAGTTGGCGGCGTTTTAGGTGTGAAGCACGCCGTTAGCGTCAGAGTCAACTTTAGAGATACACGTGGGAGGTCACTCGGTTTGTTCGACAATATGTTGGATGTCGGTGGCGATGTTGAAACCGAAGCGCAAATTAGTATGCGCATCCTTGACGTGGAAACAGGCACGGTCATGGCAGTGGGAGCAGGCTCGAGTGACCGTCATGACAACGCGGGTGAAGCATTAGCAGAGGCCGCCCAAAAAGCGGTTGACCAACTCTTGGTCAGCTACGTTTCGCGGGAGGGATAGTATCTATGAGCTATACCAAGCTACTTTTCGTCTTGCTCGCGCTATGTATAGCTTTTACTTTGCCGAACAGCTTTGCTCAAAGCAAATCCGACTTGCGCGTCATGGTACTTATCCCTGAAGAAGTCATGATGCGCCCCGAGCCAGAGCCCGAACCGGAGCCTGAAACAGAAACTTCCTCTGATGACGAAGTCATTGATCCGCAAGGTTCAGGTGTCATTATCTTACCTGTCCCGTTCTTTGTTCCTGACCCAGCGGCGGAGACCGAAATTATGCGGGCGCTTATAGAAGACGGGTTTCGCCTTGTAGACGTTGACCAGGCTGAGCTTCTAAAAGAACGCACAGAAATACGCGCTGGCGCGACGCCTGAACAAATAGCCGATATTGGAAACCGCTTCAACGCCGACATTCTTATTACAGGGGAAGCTTTTTCAGAAGAGGACACCGTGATTAGCGGGCTAAGCTTTTTTCAGGCACGGCTCGAGGTCCAAATCGTCGACCTTGCTAATGGACAAATCCTCTTCAGCGAGGCTTATACCGGACCTGGCAGTAACGTTTCTCCCTCGGTTGCAGCCAAAGACGCGCTACAAACTGTTGGTACAGAAGCGGGCCAAATGATTCCAGACCGACTAACAAGTTGGATTGAAAACACGGTTGCGACAGGGCGCACGTTCGTCGTTCGCACGGTTGGCGCGTCAGGCTTCAGCGCCTACAACACTTTTTTAGATGACCTTCGCAATGCACCGGGGGTAAGTGATGTGCTCTCGAGACAATTCGATACCGCAGGTAGCGAAGCCGAAGTTTCGTTTACCGGCACCCAGGAAGAATTAGCGATTTTACTCGAGGAATCATTGGGTCTTGTCATAACTGGTCTGAGTGCAGGTGAAATCACAGCAGAGTTTGGAGAATGAAAATATCGTTTTCCGCAAAAACTATCGGATTCCTGATCTCATTCGATTTACGACATCACAATTCGACATCTGCTCCAGAAAAAATCAAGAACTTTATAACCATCAGTATCTCTAAGGAGACATCATGAAAAAAATTATGCTAGCCCTAATACTGACATTTATCGGTTTTGGTTTTGCACAAAGCAACATCTATGCAGGAGGTTCGTTAGGGGTGGGCGCTTTCTCAGCTCTTGGATTTACAGGTGGCGCCGTCTTTCCAATCACAGGGCACATCGGTTTTAAAGAAGTTTTCTCGAGAGATACCGAGGCTCGTATTGATCTTAAGTTTCTTTTAGGTGGTGGTACAGGCTTTGAGATTGGTGCTAATACGCTGTACAACTTTTCTGTAGTACCAGACCTGCCCTTAATTGTTTATGCTGGCGGGGGACTAAAAGTTATCATTGCTGGTGGTAGTTTTCTCCCAGGTGGTGGAGTCATAACAGGCGTAGACTATTACTTAAATGAACAGCTGAGTCTTTTTGTCGAGGGCCGTTTCGATACATACTTTCCTGGATTTCTGACACAATTTGGCATCGGCGTTGGCGCAAAATTCCATTTCTGAATGGAACGTAAGGCAAACGCCCTACGCCTTAAAGGAGATTAAAAGCTGATATTCCTCCTATGTTCCAGTACAGAGAATCGCATTTTCGATTCTCTGTTCTAACTATTTAGCTGAGCGAAAAAAATTCCAGAAACTTTTTTCTTCAAGCGCTTCTTCTCGCTGCCCTGCTAAAAGCGTGGCCGCCTCAAACACCAGCGTCACAAACGCTTCCGGCGCACCGTTCAAACGGTAGTGAGAGCGCAACTGCTCTGGCGTAAGCCCACGTAAAACAAGCATACGTATTTCTTTATAAAGTTCATCGTTCAATTGAGGCGAAAGAGGGTCTTCTTGCCCAGCTCGAGCTGTAGTCATAGCTTAGTTTAAGCGAGTAGCGCCGTCTAAGCCGTCCAAATATCACACAGGGTCTTCATGGGTTCTTAAGGCTCATGCCTTATACTCAAGGGGTCTGTTGAAACAATTTGCTATCTAGGCCTGCTTAATAAACCTCGGGAGGTGGGTATGAGGATAACGTTATTTCTAGCAAGTTCTTTAAACGGAATGATTGCCAGACCCGACCAGCGTGAGGACTTTTTGTCGCGCGACCACTGGGAAGGCTTTCTGGAATGCGCCAAGCGTACTGGCGGCGTGATTTGGGGTCGGCGTACCCATGAAAGGGTCAACGTATTTAACAAGCACTATCTAGACCGCATGTGGGAACTCGAGAAAATCGTCGTCACCCGCAAAAAAGATTTCGATCCAGGCTCGGGCTTTGATTTAGCGACCTCGCCTAAAGATGCCGTTGAGAAGCTCGAGGCAAATGGCTGCTCAGGCGCTACCTTGGCAGGTGGGTCCGTTTTGAACAGCGCCTTTGCCAAAGCGCAACTTATCGACGAGGTTATTTTGAATGTCGAGGCAGTCATTATTGGCAGCGGCATCCCACTATTTTCCAAAGAAACGTTCGACTTAAAACTAGAAGACAATCCAGAGGTCAGGCGCTTGACCGACCGCATTGTCCAGTTGCATTACGGGGTCGTCAAACCTTAAGCCAGTTTGCAAACTGGCTGTGGAAATCCTGCTAAGCTCTTTGGGTTGAAAGTCAAGGCTGAAACGAAGACTTTCAGCTGTTCAACCTTTTAGGAGACGTATGTCTGACCACCTCATCAACCCATCTGGCGACACTGGTCAAGCGACCCAATCTGGCTTTGTCGCGATTTTGGGTAAGCCTAACGTTGGTAAATCCACGTTACTAAACACCTTGCTCGGCGTTAAAGTCGCCGCCATTACCCCAAAGCCGCAAACGACACGGCGCGGAATTAGGGGCATTTACACACAAGATAATAAACAGCTCATTTTTGTCGATACCCCGGGGTATCACCGCGCCCAAGACCGCCTAGGTGACTTTATGAACCGCGAAGTGCGCGGCGCCCTGACCGATGTCGACGTAATCTTATGGGTGGTCGACTTGCGCCGCCCGCCTAACGATGAAGATAAAGAGGTTGCGCGGCTGCTCGGGTCAATTGACCCCGACACGCCTGTTTATATTATTGGCAATAAAGTTGAGGCAGCGAAGTACCCCGACGAGGCCCTTGACCTCTATAAAAATCTTTATTCAGGTGCAGACCGCGTTTATACGATAAGCGCCTTAAATGACCCCAAGGCCGTCTACGCCCTGCGCGATGACCTTTTCGCAGTTTTAGAAGAAAACCCGTTTTTCTTCCCCAGCGATATTCGTAGCGACCAACCTCGAGAGATTTGGGTCGCGGAGCTTATTCGCGAAAGCGCCATGATTCACTTGCGGCAGGAATTGCCCTATACGGTGGCCGTGCAAGTTTTAGAGTGGCGCGATCCTGATACCGAAGGCGAACCTATCTATGTCCTGGCAGAAATCTGGGTCGAGCGCAGCAACCACCGCATGATGGTGATTGGCAAGGGCGGTAAAATGATTAAAGAAATAGGCCGCACTGCCAGAAAGCAGCTCGAGGTTTTTCTAGACCACAAACTGTACCTAGACTTAGAGGTCGTCGTTCACAAAAACTGGCGCGAGGACTTAGAGGCGCTGCGTGAACTGGGCTACGAGAGTTGAAGGAAGAAGGAAGAAGGAAAAAGAAAGAAAAGTCTGCTCTTCCTTTTTCCTTCTTTAATCTTTCTTCAAACCACTATGCCCCTCTTTAAGCCCTGGCGCAAGCTCAGCACCCTGCCGCCAAGACGCGGACGCGACGCCGAGCCAGGTGTTTACGAACTCGCTGACGATAAGAAGCGCATTATCTATATTGGTCAGTCAGCCAAAGATGTCCCTAACCGAATTCGGCAACATCTCGAGAAAAATGTGTGTATTCAAGAGCAGGTCGTTTATTGGCGGTCCACTTATAGCCGTGTGCCGCAGTCGGAGGAAGCGCAGCATATTGATAAATATCTAAAACAAAAAGGTAGCTTACCCCTATGTAATGAAGCCACACCTAAAGTGCGCAGTTTACTAAGACGTTACAAGGAGAGAAGTCGTTCTTAGCTACAAGCAGTCTACTCTGAGACCCTTTAAAGCTCGAATATCCTACGGTTTGGTCGACACGGTACTTGCCTTTACGCAAATTAATAAGATAAGATTAGCCGGGATATAATTCTGGAGGCCTTAAATGAAGCGTTTTATTGGTGCTGTTCTTGTTGTTCTCTTATTTTCAGGCTGTGCAACACAAACTTTCATCGTTAATCCAGGTGGTGGCGAAGTTGCTACCCTCGACCAAAGTCAGGCCTTTTTCATTGGTGGTATCGGTCAGAGCACTACAGTAGACGCTGCCGCTATTTGTGGTGGGTCTAGCCAAATTGCCAAAATCGAAACAGAAGAAAGTGCTCTCGACGTCCTGCTGGGCTATTTAACAGGTAGTATCTATTCACCCCGCACGGCTCGAGTTTACTGTCTGTAGGCGTTTTTAACCAAACATCTCTGAAAGGTTGCCACGCACGTTGGCAGCCTTTCTTTATGTCTGAGCGAACCTTTTAATAATCACAATCTCCGAATGACTCCGATGCTAATACGTAACTTTCCCTCGACTAATTTTTCTACTTACCCCATGAGTACGCTATTTAGGAATGATTAGCGTACTTGTGAGCAATTACACAGTGTGATATAACCGTTTGAGATGAGGGGTTTGGAACATCTCCTCGCTAAAGATCGAGGTTTTGGAGGAAGAAGATGCGTAAATTATTGGTTGTTTTACTTGCAGTATGTCTGCTCGCCGGTCTAGCTTATTCGCAAGAGACGGACGCGGAAGACGTGGTGGACGAGGCAGAAGACGTTGCTGAAGATGTGGTAGACGATCTAATGGACAGTGACACAAATCAGTGGTTCGGAGCTTCGACGGGCTTTCCTATTGGTATTGTCCTTCACTACGGAATTGACGATTTAATTACACAAGACATTGACGTACGCTTTAATCTCAGTGCGCTCACCTTCTTAGGCGACAGTGGTTTCTCGATTAAGGGCGGTGCAGACGTACTTTATGACTTACCCATCGATATGCAAGGCGCACCTTTCAATGTTTACGCAGGCGGCGGCTTGAACGTAGGTGTCAACATAGGCGCTAGCGCGGATGAAGAAGAGGAAGAAGCAAGTGCAGGCCGGTCCGAAGCTGATTTGCGCGGCTCGCTTTCCAATGACAGCCTGACCGAAGATCAGCGCCGTCAGATCGAAGAAGAGCGCGAGATTGCAAACCAGGTCGCCGAATTGCGCCGCGATGACTACCAGTTGGCCTATGCGATCGACATCCTGAAGGGGTTGTCTGCGCTTGGTCCTGAGTATGCAGCG
>ENA-ORXM01003889-ORXM01003889.1-marine-metagenome-genome-assembly--contig:-NODE-3889-length-14015-cov-3.512053_pt1 | contig 14015 bp, 15 predicted proteins | sample MGYA00237867_ERZ511480 | MGnify/ENA primary metagenome ERZ511480 (study PRJEB26309, sample SAMN06266103) | marine metagenome | isolation source: Algal blade | place: United Kingdom:Sidmouth, United...
GAGCGGGCCTGCAGGGACGTTGAGCAGTTCGACCGAACTCTCGATGATGCGCCTCCGTCCGACCGATGCCCACTGACACGCGCACCGCTGCCCGACGTTCGGGCAAGCCGATCGCCGCGATCGTCTCCCAGGGAATCGTCGCGGGCTCGAGCCTGCTACTCCAGCTCATCGCCTACTTCCAACTCGGCGAGGACGGCCTCGGCAGATTCGCTGTCCTGTTCGGCATCCTCATCACGGTCAACTCGATCCAGAGCGGCTGGTTGGGCGATTCGCTCACCGTCCTCGACCGTTTCGATCCCGGCATCCGTCGAGCGCTCGTGCGGTCGCAATTGGCCATCGTCGGCCTCGTCTTCGTCTCGACCACGATCCTCGCCACCTTCATCGGCGGGATCGGCGACACCACCGCCGTCCTGTTCGGCATCGCGTCGGTCGCCTGGGTCGTCGAGGAGACACTCCGACGACTGCTGATCGCACGCCGCGATTTCACCAACCTGGTGATCAACGATGCCGCCTTCGCAATCGGCTCGTTCGGTCTCGTCGGCTTCGTGGCGCTGACCGGTGGCGACTTCACGATCGAGACCCTCGTTCTCGCCCTTCTCGCCGGTGCAGTCGTGGCGATCGGGGTCGGCGTCGTCCAACTCCCTTCCCACGAACTCTCACGAGGCCTGCTCGGTCCGTCGAGAATGCGCGAGATGGCATCGTTCGCCGTCTGGCGCGCCGCTCAGATCGGCCTGCGACCGGGCAGCCAGACGATCGTCCGGTTCGTGATCATCGCTGTGGCGTCGGAAGCCGCACTCGGCCAGTTGGAGGCCGCCCGCCTCCTACTCGCACCCGTCCTCACCGTCGTCAACGGCGCCGACATCACGGGCCTGTACACGCCAGAGGCCGTGGAGTCTGGCGCGGTGGAGACCGAGGAGCCACAAGCCGCCTTCGGGCGCGAGCCTGACGAGAAGGCGAAGCTGCGCTTTAGCACCACAAAGCCTGCCGATCACGACCTGACGGAGTTCGTCAACGGGGTCAACGCTGCGCGCGTGGAAGCCGGGACCGAGCCTGTCGAGTTCGACGCCAAGTTCCAGGAGAACTGGCTGGGCGGACTGCTCTCATGGGTGGTGCTCTTCGGCATCATCGCGCTCTTCTGGGTTTTCATCCTGCGCCGCATGGGCGGGCCGGGGCAGCAGGTCTTGAACATCGGCAAGAACAAGGCGACCCTCGGCGTCGGTATTGTTAATCTCGACCGTAAGCCCCTTGCGGCTGGTCAGGATGTCTTGGGGGCGGAAGGCATTGCCGTCGATCGCGTTTTCCACGGCGGGGACCAGCACGCGCAGTTGCAAAGGCAGGCCAAGCGCCATGATCATATGCGCAAGCCCCATGACAGTGGCTGCACCACCCATGTCTTTTTTCATCAGGCCCATGGAGCCACCGGGCTTGATATTCAGCCCGCCAGTGTCAAAACACACGCCCTTACCTACCAAGGTCAGCTTTGGCCCTGCGTCGCCCCAACGCATATCCAGCAGGCGCGGCGGGCGCGTGGAGGCACGGCCAACGGTATGGATCATCGGAAAATTGGCGGATAGCAGATCATCCCCGATTATCGCATTCGCGGTTGCGCCATGTTCCTTGGCGAGGCTGCGGAATGCTTCTTCGAGTTCATATGGCCCCATGTCAGAGGCAGGTGTGTTGATCAGATCGCGGGTCAGTGCCTCGCCCACAGCAATTGCCGCGATGCGGGCAGCGTCGATGGCATCGGGCGCGATCAGGCTGGCGGCGTCAGGTGACGGGCGCACGTATTGATCAAAACGGTAACTTTCCATAAGCCAGCCCAAGGCCGCCTGTTCAAGCTCGGCCGTTGGTAAATCGGTTACGATTTTATAGGTGCCTGCTGGCAATTTGCGCGCGGCTGCCCCGATGTGGAACCGCCCGCGTGCGCGCGCGGAGGGCGTGCCGTAGCCAATCAACGCGCCGCCAATCCCGCCCGCCGTGTTAGGGAACGTCAGGCATTGCCCCAACCCACCCGTAAAGCCGTTTTGCGCCGCCCAATCCTGCGCGGCGGCAGGAACCGCACCAAGGTCATCCGACCCGATTATAAAAAGATCAATCGCGGGGCTGCTGGGATCGGCAAAGGCTAGGGTCATGGGGCGCTTTCTATGTGTTGCGGGGTCAGGATACCCCACACAGTCAGCGCTGCAAGACCCCAGAGATACCTAGCTGCGGTAGTTCCAGATTTCGGTGACCGCCACGTCAAAGCCGCGTTCCAAACGCGCCAAGGTGGCGCTTAGCGCGACACCGTCAGATTGATCCGCGGCATCAGCCACGCTGCCTGCGACAAGACACACATCGGTCAACCCGATTTGGGCTGCGACATGTTTGATACGCCGCGCAGGTTTGGCGATCTGATCAAAATCGTGACCACGTTGCGCAGTTTGCAGGTTGTCGAGCCTGTAGGCGATATCTTCTAGAACGCGGCAGATTAGCTCGTCTGTTTCGACGCGCCCTTTGGTCGCCACAAGATGTTTCACGGGTTCAGCGTCCAGCTTTGCAGGCGCATGCCAGTGCAAAATTGAAGTCGCTGCAGCGGGGCGGGCTGTTTCGGTCAGGGCCGAAAACTGTGTGTGTTTTTGTTCCATAGAATGACACTATGCCATGATGGTTTTCAGAAGGTTGAAACACACAATTGAAATTTCTCCAAATTCATGAAAATGCATATTAAGATCAGGCCAAATCCAGACGGAGCTATGACCCATGCAATCCGCCCGCCCGCTACCCGAATACTTGATCAAACGTTATCAAGGTTGGAAGGCCACGACCTATGCCGAAAACAAGGGATGGTACCGCCGCCTCGCTGAGGAGGGTCAGCGCCCGCGCGCGATGGTCATTTCGTGCTGCGACAGCCGTGTCCACGTCACCGCGATTTTCGGTGCCGACCAAGGTGAGTTTTTCATCCACCGCAATATCGCCAACCTTGTGCCCCCCTACCACCCCGACGGGTTGCAGCACGGCACGTCAGCGGCGGTGGAATATGCGGTTACAGCGCTTAAGGTGAGCCATCTGATCGTGATGGGCCATTCGGGGTGTGGCGGTGTTGATGGCTGCTACGAGATGTGCAGTGGCAATGCGCCGGAACTGGAGGATAAAACAAGTTTTATCGGGCGCTGGATGGATATTCTGCGCCCCGGCTTTGACAGGCTTCCTGACGGGGATGACGCAAGCCGGAAACAGGCACTTGAAAAAGAGGCTGTACTGGTATCCCTAGAGAATCTGATGAGCTTTCCGTTTGTAAAATCCGCGGTGGACGCGGAGGAGCTTTCGTTACACGGGGTCTGGAACGAAATCGGTGAGGGCGAGCTTGAAGCCTATGACCCGAACGTCGCAGCATTTGTAAAAATATAGGGTCGCTATGAACAGCATTTTTGAACTTGCCGCGAACAATCTGGTGTCACCGATCATCCTGAGCTTTGCGCTGGGTTTGCTTGCGGCAATGGTGCGCTCTGACCTCTCGATCCCCGAGGCGATTGCCAAGGGCATGTCGATCTATCTGCTGTTTGCCATCGGGTTCAAGGGTGGCGCGTCGGTGGCCGACCACGGCGTTGATGCGACATTGATTGCATCGGTTGTGGCCGGGTTAATTCTATCGTTCGGTATTCCGTTCATTGCATTTGCGCTATTGCGTGTGATGACGGGGATCAGCCGCACCGACGCGGCCGCAGTGGCAGCACATTACGGATCGATTTCAATCGTGACGTTTGTGGCAGCGACATCCGTGTTGGAAAGCCAAGGGATTGGCGGCGAAGGGTATATGGTCGCCGTCGCTGCCGTGATGGAAGCCCCAGCGATTCTGTCGGCCCTTTGGCTGGTCGCGCGTGGCAATGCCAAGGGGGGCGGCATGGACAACGCGTTGATGCGTGAAATTATGCTCAACGGGTCCATCGTGCTGTTGGTCGGCGCGTTTGTGATCGGGGCCGCGACAGGCCAAGAGGGCTTGGCCGAGATCGCCCCGTTCATCGTGGCACCGTTCAAGGGTGTGCTGTGCTTGTTCCTATTGGATATGGGCCTGATCGCAGGGCGCGGATTGCAGCAGGCAAAAGGGCTTATCAACTTCAAACTGGTGGCGTTTGGCATTGCGATGCCGATTATCGGATCCGTATTGGGCCTTGTGTCCGGCATGCTGGTGGGCCTCAGCACCGGAGGCGTTGTGCTGATGATGGTGCTGGCTGCATCGGCGAGTTATATCGCCGTGCCTGCCGCGATGCGCGTTGCATTGCCACAAGCGAACCCGGCGATTTACCTGACGCTGTCACTGGGCGTCACCTTTCCGTTCAACCTGACAATCGGCATCCCGCTTTATCTGGCGGCGGCACAAATCATCATGGGAGCAAACTGATGGAAATGCATGACGCAAAGCGCGTATCAATTGTAATCGAAGCCCCATTGGAAAGCCGCCTGACGGATGCCTTGGTTGAGGCCGGCGTGACCGGTTATACGATCATGCCGGTGTTTGGCGGATCAGGGCGGTCTGGTCAGTGGTCGCGCGACGGGCAACTGGGACGATCAGGTATGGTCAACGTGGTTTGCCTGATTAAACCAGAGCGTTTGGATGGCCTGTTAGAGGCCGCGTTTGCCGTCGTCGAGCCGCATATTGGCGTCGTGTCAGTGACCGATGCGCAGGTTCTACGCGCAGAGCGGTTTTAGGGTTTCGCCCCGCTGGCGCGGGCCGACACGCCGGGGCCAGCCCCGGACCCCGGAGTATTTGCAACAAAGCGAGGGGTTAGTGCGTAGCGAACCCTGTGCAGCGCAAGTGATGGAAAATCATGTAGGTCGGCGTGTCGTGGACGATACGGGATGGCAAGCGCAGCAGACTTGTGTCGGGACACGTTATGCGGATTGCAGTTTTGGCAAGATCAAAGCGTAGGGTGTCGACATGCACACGGGAGCCGTCGGGTTGCCGGATATCTTGGCCGATCAATTCAGATACGGCGCGCAGATGCGTGCGTGGCGTGAGCGCAAGATTGTTTTCGTAATACGGCGTGAGGCGCTCGTAGTACCATGCCTGTGCAAAGCTGCTGCGGTCCGTGGGGATAGCGCAAGCGGCGAGAAGCAGGAGGACAACGAGAGATTTCATGAGCTAAAGATACATAAAAGCCCTACCGATTGGCAGGGCTTTTGATTGTTTGTGAAGTTGCCGACTTAGCCTTTTTTCAGGCACTCGCGACCAAGCGTTTCGGCGATTTGTACGGCGTTGAGGGCCGCACCCTTGCGCAGGTTGTCGGACACGCACCATAGGTTCAGGCCGTTTTCGACCGTCACATCCTGACGGATGCGGCTGATGAATGTGGCAAAGTCACCGACACATTCGATAGGCGTGACGTAGCCGCCGTCTTCGCGTTTATCGATCACCATGATGCCCGGAGCCTCGCGAAGGATATCGCGGGCCTCGTCTTCGTCGAGGAATTCTTCGAATTCGATGTTAATCGATTCGGAGTGCCCGACAAACACAGGGACACGCACGCAGGTCGCAGTGACCTTGATGTTTTTATCGACGATCTTCTTGGTTTCGACGACCATTTTCCATTCTTCTTTGGTGTCGCCGCTATCCATGAACACGTCGATATGCGGAATCACATTGAACGCGATCTGCTTGGTGTAGTGGATGCCCTTGTTGTCGGTCGGGTTATAGATCGCCTTGGTTTCGTCCCACAGGCTATCAATCGCGGCCTTACCGGAACCGGACACGGACTGATAGGTGCTGACCACCACGCGCTTGATCTTGGCGCGGTCATGCAACGGCTTGAGCGCCACGACCATCTGCGCAGTCGAGCAGTTTGGGTTGGCGATGATATTCTTGTTTTTATACATGTGAATATCCTGCGGATTCACCTCAGGTACGATCAGCGGGATGTCGGGATCGTAGCGGTACAGCGACGAATTATCGATGACCACGCAGCCAGCCTTTGCCGCGACAGGCGCGTATTTCTTGGTCGCATCGGAACCAACTGCGAACAACGCCATGTCCCAGCCCGTGAAATCGAACGTATCAAGGTCTTTCGTCTTGAGTGTCTTATCGCCAAAGCTGACTTCCGTGCCGAGCGAACGGCGGCTCGCGAGGACCTCGATCTTGTCGATCGGGAACTGACGTTCCGCGAGGATGTTGAGCATTTCGTGGCCCACGTTTCCGGTGGCACCAACGACGACGATATTATAACCCATGTGTTGCTTCCTTGATATGAATGGCGCCTCTTACCGTGGATGCGGGCCGAGTGGAAGGGGCTAGTCCTTGCTGTCGGTCGACCACAGATAAGCCATAAGCCCGATCATCACGGTCACGGCAAATAGCGCGAACAGGACGGTGTAAGCGTCGGTGGCGTTTTGCGTGACTGAGGCTGCGTGGATAGGACCGGTCGTAAACTGCATGACCCCCACGCCGCCGATGCCAAACAGGTTAAGTAATGTCACCCCGCGGCCCGTTAGATGGGCAGGGATGAACGCCTTGGCATGTGCAATTAGCACGGCAAAGGTGGAGGCAGGAATGCCCACGACTGCAAGCATGGCAGTGGCGAACCACAGGCTATGGTCGGGGAAGGCATAAAGCGCCGCGAGGGCCACAACCCCTGCCCCGTTGCCCGCAAAAATTACCCGTTTTCGTGTGTTAAACAGACGCTCGAGCGGGCCAAAGGCAAAGCTGCCTGCGATCATCGCGAGCGCCATCACAAGCGTCACGCGCCCGATGGTCGCGACATCCGCACCAAACACGTCGGCCACATATGGTCCGGCCCAAAGGCCGCGCAATCCGGCGGCGGGCGCGTAATTTACGAGCATCAATGCAAAAATCGGCCAAAGCACGGGCATTTTCAACAGTGACAACACCGATCCATTTTGCGAGGAGGTCACGCGCCCGGGGTCGCGCACGAGGGCCGCGAGCATGAGGGCGACGAGGGCCGAGGTGCCAGCCAGCCAAAGCATGGCCGTGCGCCAACCCAAGGCGTCCACGGCCCATGCCATCGGCGCAGACCCTGCTAGATTACCGATAGAGCCTACGCCGATTAACGCGCCTGCGATGGTGGCGAACACAGCGGCGGGATAACCGCGCGCAAGGATGTAATAGGCAGCCATCAAGACGGGCGAGCAGCCAATCCCAAGCAGCACCATGGCCCATGTTACATGTGCGGGCGATTGCGCGCTGGCGAAAAGGAATGCGCCCCCTGCCCCGCCGATGAGGAATAGCACAGATGCGGTCCAGCGCGGACCGATCCGGTCGAGCGCTGCGCCCACGGGGATTTGCATCGCGGCAAAGGCGAGGAACCACAGGCCGGATGCGCGCGCCAGATCGTCGGGCGTCGTGCCAATATCGACCGCCAGAACGGGCGCCAGCACAGGCAGAAATGCGCGGTAGAACTGCGACAAAACATAGGCGCAAAGAAGGGCTGCGATACCACGGGCCATAGCGGTGCTTTCTTGGTGATGGGTCTTGAGGCAGGTCACACAATCGGCGCAGGGATGGCAAGGTTAATCGGAGGTGAATGTGTCCGCATAGGTGGCGCGCAGGGCGGCCTTTTGCACCTTACCCATTGCGTTGCGTGGCAGGGCATCGACCATCACCGCATGACGCGGATGCTTGAAGCGGGCCAGATCAACCATGGTTTCTATGATCACGTTACCCGCGTCCGCGCTGTCGTTTGCGGGAACGATAATGGCCACCGCAGCCTCGCCCAGATCGGGATGCGGCACACCGATAACCGCGCTTTCGAGAACGTCCGGATGGGCGTCGAGTGCTGTCTCGACCTCTTTGGGATAAATATTGAGCCCGCCCGCAATAATCAGATCCTTGCCGCGCCCGACGATGGTGACGTATCCGTCAGCGTCCATCGTCGCCAGATCGCCGGTGATGAAAAAACCATCCGCGCGCAGCTCGGTCGCGGTTTTGTCAGGCATGTTCCAGTAGCCTGCAAAGACGTTATCGCCGCGCACCTCTAGGGTGCCGACTTCGCCGCGTGGACGTTCATGCCCTGCGTCATCGCAGACCTTGACCTCGACACCCGCGAGCGGCAGGCCGACCGTGCCAGCGCGCCTGTCACCATTGTAGGGGTTGGAGGTCGACATGTTCGTTTCGGTCATGCCGTAACGCTCTAGAACACGGTGACCGGTCGCATTGGTAAACTGCGCATGTGTATCAGCGAGCATTGGCGCAGAGCCGGAAACGAACAGACGCATATGCGCTGCGGCCGCGTGGTTGAATTGCGGGTGCCCCAACAGGCGGGTGTAGAACGTCGGCACACCCATCATCGTGGTGGCATTGGGCATCTCCGACAGGACCGCATCCGGATCAAAGCGGGGTTGCAAGATCATTGAACCACCTGCGCACAACATCACGTTGGTCGCCACGAAAAGCCCGTGTGTGTGGAAAACGGGCAGCGCGTGCAGCAAGACGTCACGCGCGGTAAACTGCCATGCGTCCGTCAGGGTAACTGCGTTGGACAAAAGATTGGTCTGTGTCAGCATCGCGCCCTTAGACAAACCCGTCGTGCCAGAGGTATAGAGGATCGCTGCGAGGTCGTCGGGGCCACGCGAAACGGTATCGAAATGGTCGGATCGGGTATTTGCCAATGCACGCAAGGATCCGTTTTTATGCTGGCCAAGAGTGACGTGATTTGTACTCCCCAGATAGGATTGATCAGGTTTACCGATGAGGATACGCGCACCGGAATCTTGTACAAAGTAGTCCAGTTCGGACGCCGTATAGGCAGGGTTCAACGGCAAAAACACGAGGCCTGCTTGCACGCATGCGCCGTAAAGCGCGAGAACATCGCTGGATTTGTCAACTTGAACCGCGATCCTGTCACCGGTTTTGGCACCCAGCGATAGGAGTGCGTGGGCAAATTGCGCGGCGGTTTTCAGGACGTGTCGAAACGTGATCGGGGGCTGACCATGCTGGTGCAAAAACACCGCATCATTATTTGCATGGACGGCGAAAAGTTGATCGAAAAGCGGGTTTGTCATGATCCCCACCTTAGAATGTAGCGCGGGTGGGGATCAAACTTTTAGGCCTCCGGCGGAGGTATTTTTGGCAAGAGGAAACGGCTAGACCGTGCCGCCTAGCGAGCCTTCGAGCGTGGCGAGCTCTTCCCCGCCTGCCATCATGTCTTGCAAGGCTTCTGGCGTGATTTCACCGCGGGATGCCGTGCCGTAGGTTTTACCGCGGTTGAGAACCGTGAAACGGTCACCGACGGCCATGGCGTGGCGCACGTTGTGGGTGATGAAGACCACGGCGATGCCTTGCTTGCGCACACGGTCCACGGTGGCCAGCACGTTGGCCGTTTGGCGCACACCGAGGGCAGATGTCGGTTCGTCCAAGATCAGCACCTTGGCACCGAAATGCACGGCGCGGGCAATGGCCACGGTTTGGCGTTCGCCACCCGACAATGTGCCGACCGCTTGGTCTGGGCCACGCAGGTTGATGCCCATTTTCTTCATCTCGGACATGGTCACGTCATTGGCGTGCTCATGATCGAAGAAGGACATGCCCGCGACTTTTTTGCGCGGCTCGTTGCCCATGAAAAAGTTCCGGCTGACGGACATAAGAGGGATCATCGCGAGGTCTTGGTACACTGTCGCGATGCCAGCGGTGATCGCGTCACGCGGATCGGCAAAGTTCATTTCCGCGCCTTCAAATTCGATCGTGCCTGCGGTGGGTTTATGCACCCCTGACATGGTCTTGATGAAGGTCGATTTGCCAGCACCGTTGTCGCCCAAAAGACAGTGGCATTCGCCAGGGTGGAATTCGACCGTGACACCGGCCAGCGCGATGACAGAGCCAAAGTGTTTTTCGATATTCGTCATGCGGATGATGGGATCAGACATTAGCGTTCTCCTGTGATCATGCGGCGGATGTAGGTGTTCAGGATCACGGCAAAGAGCAGGATCACGCCGAGGAACACGCGGAACAGCGAGCTTTCGACATTGGCGAAGAACAAACCTTGTTGGACGACGCCAAAGATGAGCGCGCCGAGGGCGGCACCGATGACAGAGCCGTAGCCACCCGTCAGAAGTGCGCCACCAATCACCACGGCAATGATCGCCTCGAATTCCTTGAGCAGGCCGCGGTCAGCACCAGCGGAGCCGAATTCCATCACTTGGCAAACCGCGAATACGGTTGCGCAGAATGCGGTGAACATGAACATCAGGATTTTCACGCGGTCCACAGGGACGCCAGTATAACGGGCCGCTTGGGCGTCGCCGCCTGCCGCGAAAATCCAGTTGCCGAAACGTGTGCGGGTCAGAAGGATATGACCAAACACCACAAGCGCCAGCGCCCAGACGATGAGCATCGGGATGCCGCTGACGACGGGCTGTCCTTCGAGGTTACCACGGGTGAAGACGCTGATGATGCCAACGTCGCCCATCCACTGGAAGAACCCCGTCAGGACTTTACCGCCGAAAATCGGGGCAAGCCAGTCGCCCTCTGCTGCCTCGCGGATACCACCGATGATGGTTTTGCGTTCCAGCGTTTGCGGAATGAAGATGGTGAAGCCGCGCAGAATAAACAGGGTCGCCAGTGTGACAATAAAACTGGGCAATCCGGTTCGGACCACGATGTAGCCGTTGAGCGCGCCAAAGGCCACGCAGATGACAAAAGTTATGATGATGGCCATCCACATGGGCCAGCCAAGCGTGATGCCAAAGATCGCGATCATCATACCGGCAAAGCCGATCATGGACCCGACCGAGAGGTCAAATTCGCCTGCAATCATCAACAGACACGCGCCAACGGCGATGATCATGAATTGGGCGGATACGACCGACCAGTTCATCACGCCTTGGGAATTGAACATGCCGCTGTCGAACGCGAACAAAAGGAAGAAGGTGAAAACGGCAACTGTGCCGACCATACCGCCAAGTTCGGGGCGAATAAGCGCCTGCCTGAACCGCGATGTTTGCTTGATGCGTTCGTCTGAATTGGTGGCGTCTGACATGACCCGTTGTCCCCTGATTTTGATGGAAAAAGGGCGGTCGCGACCAATGCCGGACCGCCCCTTTGGTGGTTGGATTCTAGCGGAATTCGCCAGCGAACTGTTCTACCTTGGCAAGGCCATCAGCGGTCACAAAACCAGGACCGGAGTTGATGTTGTTGCCTGGCAGAACGCCGTAGCGGTCATAATTGGCAAGAACGACGACGGGCAGGTATGCCTGCAGGAATGGCTGCTGGTCGATGCCCCATTCGATGATGCCGGACTTCAGGCCTTTGACGATTTCTTCGCCAAGGTCGAATGTACCGAAGTAGATGTCACCAGCCATGCCGTTTTCTTGCAGCGCAAGGATGGTTGGATCAGCAGATGCCGGACCCAGCGTCAGGACAGCGTCCGTATCAGGGTTTGCAGACAGGTACGCCAATACGCGGTTTTTGATTTCCGCCGGATCCTGACCGGAATCAATCATCTGGTTGCCCAGATCCACACCCAGACCATCTGCGAAGCCTTGGCAACGATCAGTGGACGACGGCGAGCTGATGTAGTGGTTGACGCAAAGGAATGAACCAACGCCATCACGTGCAGCGCGCTGACCAGCAGCAAGACCTGCGTCATACTCAGGCTGACCTACATACATCAAGGCGCCAACTTCGGCCGCTTGTGCAGGTGTACCTGTGTTCATGATGATCACGTCGATGCCCTGTGCAACAGCCGCCATAACTGGTCCTTTCAGGACGTCATAGTCGGACAATGTTGTGATGATGCCGTCAGGGTTGGATGCAGCAGCCTGTTCGATGATGCGTGCCATATCGGCAAGGTCACCGGACGGCGGGTTGCGGTATTCAACGTTAACACCCATCTGTTCGCCCGCAAGCGCGATGCCGTTTTTGATGGTGTTCCACCAGCTATCGGAATCAGGTGCGTGGCTGACCAAGATGTAATTCAGGTCATCACCGTGCGCGTCCGCAGACGCCATCAATGGTGATGCGATGACAGCTGCTGTCAGCATCAGCTTTTTCATAATGGATTTCATATTTGTCTCCTCCCAAGGATACCATTTTTAATTGGCAAAAAGAGCAGGCTTTGCCCGTCTCAATCATAGACAACCACGGATTCGTTTTTTTTGCAACCGGTTGCAAAATGGTTTTTGTTTTTTCTACTGCGCCGGCGGCGTAACTTCTGTAAAAGGCAACAATAACAACGAGAATGGACCAACATCAGATGAACGCCACCCTCAAAGATGTAGCAAACCGTGCGGGCGTGTCACGTTCCGCGGTGTCGCGTGCATTCACGGATGGCGCGTCTGTTTCGGAAAAAATGCGCCGCAAGGTGGAAAAAGCAGCCGCTGAACTGGGCTATAGTCCGAATCTGTTGGCCCGCAGCCTGACGACGCGGCGTACCAAAATGATCGGTCTGATCTCGAACAACTTTCACAATCCGATTTTCCTGACGGTGTTTGACCGCTTTACCGAGGCGTTGCAGGAACGCGGGTTACGGCCCTTGCTGGTCAACCTATCCGATGAAACCGATCCGCAAAATTCGGTCCGCATGATGCGCGAATATTCTGTGGACGGGGTGATTGTGGCGTCATCCACGCTACCGCCCGGGTTTTCCAAGGCGTTCCGCGATCAAGGGATGCCTGTGGTGCATACATTTGGGCGCTATTCATCTGCGCCCTCGGTGCATGTGGTGGGCATCGACAATGTGGAATGCGGCCGCATGGCTGCACGCACGTTTGTGGAACGCGGTTTGACCCATGTGGGATTTATGGGCGGACCAGAAGCCGCGACATCAACCCAAGACCGCCAAGCAGGCTTCGTTGAGGAAATCGCCAAGCACCCGACGATTACATGCGACGTGTCGTATGCAAAAGCCTATTCATTTGACGCGGGCCGTGCCGAGATGACGCGCCTTGCGCAAAATAATCCTGCGCAGGCGTATTTTTGCGGTGACGATGTTTTATCCATCGGTGCATTATCTGCGCTGCGCGACAGCGGGTTGCATGTGCCGGATGATGTCGGGCTGATCGGGTTGAACGACATGGAAATGGCAGGCTGGGAGAATATCAACCTGACGACCATCCACCAACCCATCCGCCAGATCATCAATTCGTCGGTTGAGCTGATTGTTGCCATGCTTGAAGAACCGGACCGTTATCCTGAGGCGCGAATTTTTCCGTGTGATATTGTCGAACGCGGAACATTACGGCCCAAAGCCGATTAAGAGGAAGAAATCATGTTGAAAAACATCACACTTGCGCTGGCCCTTGTGACAGCAACCAGCACCGCAGCATTGGCTTGCACACCCGAGGACGTGCAATCACGCCAAGGTGCGTTGATCACTGCCGTACAAACATTGCTCGTGACTGATCCTGCCAAGGCGCAGGCGATCGTGTTGAAAATGCAGGCTGATCTGGATCAAGCTGCGGCAGATGGCGATGAAGCCGCCACCTGCGTGATTATGGACGAAGCGCTGGCAACCGCGCAGGGTTAATCGCGGTACATCGGCGGTCGTGCATCGACCCAAGCGCCGTCTTGTTTCGCCGAGGCGACAGCCTGATGCACGGCTGCCATTGACCGCAGGCCATCGTCGGCCAATGGCAATCCATCGCGGACCTCGCCGCGGATTGTTGCGGCCAGATCGACATAGATATTGGCCACGGCAAGCGGGAACCCTTCGGGGTGCGCAATCGCCACGCGGCTAAGCCTGCCTGCCTCGTCGGACAACGATCCTTCGCCCTTTTCCATGATCTGCGTGCGGCCACCAACGGGGGTGTAATACACCTGATTGGGCTGCTCGGATGCCCAGCGCATACCACCCGTTTCACCGAATACTTGGATGTCAAAACCGTGCTGGCGACCAATCGCAACAGAGCTGGTCCAAAGCCGCCCGACGGTGCCGCCCGACATGCGAAAGTTGACCATTGCATCATCTTCGAGTGTCCGGCTCGCGATTGTGCTGGCGAAATCAGCCGATAGTTTTTCCACCTGATTGCCGGAGATAAAGCTGGCCATATGCAACGCATGGATGCCGCAATCGGCGAACTGGCCGGACACGCCT
>ENA-ORXM01003894-ORXM01003894.1-marine-metagenome-genome-assembly--contig:-NODE-3894-length-14000-cov-3.180924_pt1 | contig 14000 bp, 15 predicted proteins | sample MGYA00237867_ERZ511480 | MGnify/ENA primary metagenome ERZ511480 (study PRJEB26309, sample SAMN06266103) | marine metagenome | isolation source: Algal blade | place: United Kingdom:Sidmouth, United...
TGAAGGATTCAGGTCGGAAAATCTTTGTCCGTGCTTTTGAAGAGCGATTAAAAGAGACGATTCAACACCGAAGTTTGGATAGAAAAATAAGCTATAAAAGATTGGTGCGATTGGAATGTTATAAGATAGCCAAATATGTTTTGAAAATGGAAGATAGCTATAAACCGTTCAAAATTTGGTGGTAGTGGTTCTGACATTAATAGGGTAGGGAGAGTTGATAATTAAAAACAAAAAAATATGTATTGCATTCTGGTTTATGATGTCCACCAAAAGCGAGTGGGAAAGATGTTGAAATTGTGTCGGCGGTATTTGAATTGGATTCAAAATTCTACCTTTGAAGGAGAAATCAGTGAATTGAAGCTCAAAGAATTGATAGTTGCCGCCAAAAAAATCATGGACGAAAGTTACGACAGCATCATCATTTTTAGTAGCCGCAATCCCCGATGGATGGAAAAACAAATCATCGGCGTAGAACCCAATTCATTGGATAATTTTCTATAGGGAGAAGAAATAAGTTGGGTAGGTTATGTATGTTCTACTCTCTTAAACCAAGTCGTCGTTGATGCCCAAAGTTCTTTGAAATGCAGGATTTAATTTTCTTTGCTGCCACCAAAATGTTGATTATCAGCGTATTAGCATAGTCGTCGCTGACCGTAGGTTTTTTTACTACTACTCATCGACGATTATTATTTACTTTTTTTGATTTTTATTTTGTGATAATGTGCTGATAATCAAGTTTTTTTATATTTATTTGTGGTGGCTTTTAATCGCACCAGTTTGGAATTGAAATAAAATGGAAAACGGTTTATCATTGCGACTTGCTGAAACTTTTAATCGCACCAGTTTGGAATTGAAATACAATTAAGCAAAATCCACAAAGGAAAAATATAAAAACTTTTAATCGCACCAGTTTGGAATTGAAATGCAAGTCGGACGAGCGGTTACGGATTTCGTACGTTCCTTTTAATCGCACCAGTTTGGAATTGAAATCTGCGAGTTCGTCCTTTATCGCTTCGCGGTCGCCACTTTTAATCGCACCAGTTTGGAATTGAAATAACGGAGAACCGCGACCGAGCGTGAATTTTTCTACTCTTTTAATCGCACCAGTTTGGAATTGAAATAACTTTTGTTTCGGTATCGGAAACGAAACGCTGAAACTTTTAATCGCACCAGTTTGGAATTGAAATAAATATTTATGAGTTGCAACCCTGCTAAAAATTGGCTTTTAATCGCACCAGTTTGGAATTGAAATAACAATGAGGTTTTTAGACTTCGCCGATTTAATCGAACTTTTAATCGCACCAGTTTGGAATTGAAATGGCGTTTTACATTCTCTACATCAAAAAGCTGATGCCTTTTAATCGCACCAGTTTGGAATTGAAATTCCTTACGACATCGTCAAGTTCGTTAAATTCTCGAACTTTTAATCGCACCAGTTTGGAATTGAAATAACTGTGGAATCACTTGGAAAAGAAGTAGGTAGGACTTTTAATCGCACCAGTTTGGAATTGAAATAAAAACAAAACGGTAAAATTACAGTGCGTGACGAACTTTTAATCGCACCAGTTTGGAATTGAAATAACTTTGATAGCTTAGGTTCTTTGGAGATTACAGCTTTTAATCGCACCAGTTTGGAATTGAAATGAATGGGCGTGGGCTGGATTGGGCTTTGTTATGCTTCTTTTAATCGCACCAGTTTGGAATTGAAATGAAGCACGAAAAGACACCTACCAAACTGTGGAATCACCTTTTAATCGCACCAGTTTGGAATTGAAATGTTTCAGCTAATCAGTTTTTAGGCAATGAGGTGAACTTTTAATCGCACCAGTTTGGAATTGAAATTTGATTGGAAACCTCAAAAAGGAACAGATACCCGCTTTTAATCGCACCAGTTTGGAATTGAAATCCGACTGAAACGAATTTACACGGGTTTCTTTTCGTCACTTTTAATCGCACCAGTTTGGAATTGAAATTAGCCTTGCATTCTCCAAAGTAGCCTTCTTTGTTTCTCCTTTTAATCGCACCAGTTTGGAATTGAAATTCGTTCGGGGAGCATCTATTCACCGCATCTGCAACTTTTAATCGCACCAGTTTGGAATTGAAATGCTGGTATGTGGATGGCGACAACTCAAACGTTGAACTTTTAATCGCACCAGTTTGGAATTGAAATAATATACGCTGAACCGTTGCCGCCTTTTCTTTGTCTCTTTTAATCGCACCAGTTTGGAATTGAAATACAGTTTACTATTTCCTTAATATCTTCCTTTAACTCTTTTAATCGCACCAGTTTGGAATTGAAATAGTTCAATTTTTATTGAACTTAGTGTTCAAATGTCCTTTTAATCGCACCAGTTTGGAATTGAAATAAACGGAACACTCGAATACCCGAAAGCGTATGATATTATTCCTATTCCAAAAGACCAAAACGCGAATCGTTACGGTGAATTGAAAAAGGAAATTAAGACGACAATATTAGGCACACATAAGATTATTACACCCGAAATAGTCGGACAGGTTAGCGACGTGTCAAAAGGTTTTTCAAATCAATCAAAGTTGTTGATTACAGCGCAGGAAATTCTTTTTCAGCACGTAGAACAAGAGTACCAGTCCTTAATGATTAAGGATATTGAAAATAAATTGTTAGCAAACGACATTCCCGTCAAGGTGCGAATTAAAAAGAAGTTAACAAACTTTCGATTTGCAACAGAGGAAATGTTAAAAATGATTGCAACGGCGGACGAATTACGGGCAATGTTTGACATGAAAGCATTAGAGGAAGGACAAGAAACGATAGCGGTTGAATCAATGAATCGAATAACACTAAAAAAGAATGCAAATGACAGCGTGTAACGAATGTGGCGACTTGTGTATTTTGATTAGTGACGACTGCCTTTGTAGGTATAGCCCTTTGAAGTTTTTGAAATTGGCGGACAATGCAGATTTAGTAGAATCTGCAAATGATTGTATTGAGGAACTGACGGGTAGTTGTGATTTATGCGAAGGCATCGGAACAGAAAACTATGAGTATCAAGACATAATTGACGACAAGCGATTCAAGCGGCTTTATGCGGCTTTAATTTATCTGGAATGGTTAGATAATTACGGCGGCGGTAAACCAACGGCGGCGGGGTTTTCAACATCAAACGGAGATAGCTTTTCTGATTTTTCTATACAATCAGGAAGTCAAATAAAGGACAAGTATAAAAGGCAGCAATCGAAAGTAGCATCCTTGACAAAGAAATTTAAAGTACTGATGTCAGAAAGTGGATGTGTAGAATGTGAAGAAGTTAGCAAGTGCGGATGTAGTTCAAATTGCGGATGTAGCGAAAAAAAGCTACCATCTATTTATTCAAGTAGCAACCAAGCGTTTTTATGAAAAAGAAAAAATATAGTTTTGAAGATTGCGGCATAAGTGTTGAAGATTGCGGGGAGATTAAGTCTTTTTGTGTCAAGTCTATTTGTGCAAACAAAACAAAAGAAACTATTGATTTTTTTGGCGAACGCTTGAAGATTGGGCTTTCATTCGCTGGTACTGACACAAGCTTTGCAACGTTCGCGCTTTGGTTAGCAGATGTTCAAGAAAAATTAGCGGCATGTTGTAATGCAGTCGGAGCAGTTGCAGCAGCAGGAAACGCAAACATTGCGAACCAAGAAACACAGATTGAAGTACTTGAAGAGATTCGAGACTTAGAACGAAGCGAGGTAACTTCAATGGGTTGTTATCAATTAATTGCAGATAATACCATTCGCGGTGAATTGGTCGCAGTTTACAATGAAGATAAAACCTTTGACCGTTATGATTTGCACACGGCGGCGGGTGTTCAAGTTGTTGCGATTGCGGATGTTGAAAAATGTGTTGATGAAGTGATTGACGAGTCGTGTAAAACTTTTGTTTTCGACATCAAAGACAATGAAACCGTTTGCTTTACTGAAATAGTTGCAAAGTTGGCAGCGGCAGGAATAACCACAACGGTTAATGATATTGTCGGTTTTGATTTTGACCTAAAACCGCTACGTGGCGACGCAATCGGCGGCTACAAAGCAACAACGTCACAAGCGACAAGTACAGGAGGTCAAGGCGACAGGGATTTAGACGGTGGCGGCTCTTTCAAGGTAAACCCTACACAAAAAATAAACGGAGCATTCAATAGGTTATCTAATCAATGCTTTACGGCTGCTGCTGGTTCGGTAGCAGTATTATCTATAAACTATATTTAAAATAAAAGAAAATGGCATCAACAAACAATAATGTTGGACAAAACCAAGTCGTCGCAAAATTGCAAGACGACATTCAATTTGACCTTGCGCCAACAGCGGGCGTAGCAACAAATGACGTTTTAACTGGACAGGCATACACGCCAGCTGATTTAAAGGCTATTATATTGGCGCGGGCTGCTACTTACCGAGAAGACGGTTCTGCCTTTGTCATTGCGGATGATTTGGTGGAAGTAGAAGTTGACCTAAAACCGTTCAATGGACGCGGCAAGAATGAAGGGACTGGCCCAATTTTGACCGCAACAACAGCAACAGCGATTTACAAAAATAACGGCTCTGAAACTGTATTAGATGCTGGCGGAGGTCGTCAAGACGGCGAAGAAATGACAACAGTTTTGCCTACCTCTTTCGATGAATTATTTGTCGAAAATGGCTCAATCGTGACAGTTCATGTTACATTTCAAAAAGCATAGTATCATGTTAAGAATATTTTTATTCTTTAATTTTTTATTGTTCACTACTTGCCTGCTTGGGCAAGTAGGAAACAATAACACAGGAAACAACGGCAGTATAGATTTTGAATATCCTAAGTGCCTTGTTTGTGCGGACGGCGTGACATTAATGAAAATTGAAACAGTCCAAAATGGAACAACCGTATTGACGCAATTTTTTGGCGAAAATGGGGCGTTGATACCTGCATCGTCACATCCAAAGGTTTACGATTTAGGGGCGTGTTACAAATGCCCGATTGTTGACCCGACACATCGAACAATTCGAGCAAATGCAGCGGGTAATTTTACGTTAATTGGTGATGTCTATGCTGTTCAGGTTTACAACGACAGCGAAGCAATTATTAATGTGAGAGTTGGCGGTGTGCATAACGTGCAGATACCAGACCGACGGGCATCAAAGGAATTTTCAAACGATGAATGTAAAGATGAACCGCTGGGAAATACCTTGACGATTACGAATTTAAACGGCGGCACTATCAACAATACTGACCTCTCAATTTTCATCAACTATTACAGCTACTAATGAAAAGATTACTATTCATATTATTATTAGCCTTACCGTTTTTTGCCTTTTCGCAAAGTACGACGGGGCAGGTATCACAGGACAGCGAGGGCGGTGGTTGTATTGAATTTGTCGGTACAAGAACGCAGTTGTTGACAGAGAGAAACGCAGACCGATTGGTTGCAGGATGCCAGTACGTTATTACAGGCTACACCCGTGGTTGCTTAACAGCGACCCGTTTAGTTTTGACCGCTACTGATGTCGATGCTTTTTCGATGGATGTTGACGTGTTGACAGGGTTCGATACGGATTATTGGGAAGGACGCTATGATATTGGCACTAATCGAATGGTCGAATTAAACGACAATATCGGCAACAAAGTACAGGGGCGGTCAGGCAATGAAGTTGACCGATTCCCTTGGGGACGTGCAAATGTTTACGGCAATACGGTACAGAATGCAGATGTCTATTTTGACTGTGCAACAACGGCGACGATTTATGACAACTCTTGGTTTGATAATGCTTTTTGTGACCTCAGAGGGTTTGCAGGTGTGTATATTACTAATACGTCGGATGCAAGCAGTAGGGTTTACATGAACAATGCAACGGCAATGGATTTTCGGGGTAACAAGTTTCAATCATTATCTTACGTCTATTTCAGCGGCGGCGTTTCAAATGTTGTCTTTCGATACAATACCTTTTCAGCAAATAGTTATGTACGAAAATTTACAACCGCTACGGGAAGATGGACAATGTACGATAGCGTAGTTGGGCGTGGTGATACACGACATTATCGAGGGGCTGCATACAACGATGAAGTTAACCTAAATACAGGTGGGCGACTCTATCAACGTGACCAAGGGACGCAAGACGTTAGGAACACAACGATTTCAGATTTGAGTTTGGTTGATTTGCAAGCAGCAGGCGGCACTACTCGAATATGGCGAAGCAATATTAACTCATTGTCTTACTTATATGTTCGTGCGGCAGTTCGGGCTGGCAACAGATATTTCTATCAACACATCCAAAGTCAATCAACTTTTGACTATCGGAGTGGTACAGCAAATGTAACATATCAGTTGAATAACCAAAGTTCAAACGGTTATGTGCGTTGGGATAACATCCAAGGCACTTACAACATATATTATAACGAGATTTCAGCACGAGCGGAACACAGGTTGAACGGCACGAGCGGAACGCATTCGCACTATTACAACTCTATTGCAAATTACATCGGTAGAATTAACCTAAGAAATTGTACAGGGTCAAATATTCAAAGAACAAATTTGAGTGCCGACGGCAGGATTGACGCAACAGGCGGAAAACCGACTATCTTGTATTGTGATTTGAGTTCAATTGGTATAATGGTTCTAACGAACTATACAGGCACAATTCAGAGAACAAAAATATCATCTGATTCTTACGTCCGACTAACAACAGGCGGCAATATGTACGCCTGTACGTTCGGAACATCGTTTGATTTTCGGAGTACAGGATTTACGAATAGCTACGTTACGGGTTTTGGCAACATTACGCATACCGTAGCGGCAAATAACAACAACAGAGGTAACTTTCACAACCTCGTAAATAACTTAAACTGATGAGATACATTTTTACGGTTATAGCGGTTTTTACTTTTTGCCTTGTGGCAAATTGTCAAGTATTGGATAAGGCAGTCGAGTTATCAAAAAAGATTGAATCAGTTGATTCTTTGACGGTCATTGAACAGCTTGATTTGGATAACGAGATTATGGAATTGCAGTTTGTTCTATTCAACGAATACTGTGAAGACTTGCGGACTAAATTGAGTTCAAAGGTTCTTATTGATGATGCTTTCGTAGAAACTGAAACGCCGATTGATGACGAACCGACTGACAATGAGAACAATGAGACGGACGGAAACACAGGCGAAATAACGGAATGGGACAGATTGAAAAATACACTCAAATTAATGAGTGCAACAACTTTCAATAACGCCTATACTGAAAAAGAACTCGTTGCCATTTCAGCAACACGGGAAAAGTTGCCCGACTGGTTGAAAAGCACGTCAGGGTCAAAAAAGGATAAGGTTGCTTGGTTTCAAGACAACAAAAACGAAATTGATAATTACTAAGAAATGATTAAAGCGATAGCAGTAAGCATAGTATTAGCAGTTTTCGGATTGTCTCAAATCGAGCCGATGCCGACGGATATTGAACAGATTGATTTCAATGTCCCTGTTACGCCTGTGAGTAAATCAGACGCTTACGATTTAGGGCGATTGGCTTTTCATCTTCCAAGTAGTTCTTTTGGAAGTTGTGCGAGTTGTCACGCTGTTGCAAAAGGCGGCTATTCACACGAACGACTACCTAAGGGGAATAGGGGTCATTTTGATATTATACTCAAAGAATTAGACCCTAAAAGTGTACATCTTGTTGACGACCCCGCAGAACGAACGCCACCGACTTTAAATAATTTATTTGCGGTTAATGGGCTGAATGATGGGGCTTTGGGATTGGCAGGTATTAATAGCAATATTGACGCTACAAAACTAATTCAATTCAATAAGCACAACGCGAAAGGACGGGACGGTATTAGTACGCAAGTATCGGCGGGCTTTGATGCTCACAACACCGCACCGATTGTTGAAATGATGCGAAGTAGTGCATTTTGTAATGACCTTGCAATGCTCGCTTTTGGCAGTCATTACGTCACAGAGGACGTAATAATTTCAGCTATTGCAGTCTATGAAAAAGCACAACTGCCAACCGAATCGAACTTTCAAAAATACCTACGTGGCGAAGCACCACTAAAACACTTTGAAGGGTACGAAATCTACAAGGAAAAAGGTTGTGCAAACTGTCACGGAGAAAGCGGCGAAGGTCATAAAGCAAGGGGTTTATCATTTGCAAAAGATGCAGGGGTAGGATTTTTTCGAGTGACTAAGGATAGTGCGGATTTGAATTTTTACAAAGCACCACAGTTGTACAATTTAAAAGATGCTCCCGGACTTACGCATAAAGCGCAAAAAATGACAATACGGAAAGCTGTTTTGTCACATACGGACGTGACACGAAAAGAAGCGACGCAATTGCAGCGATTTATTAAGAATGATTTGTATGACCCTAATTTGAAAAGATACATTACGAAAAACCCCTATAAAAATTAATATTGAATCACACTTACAAAATACCGCAAATAACGAAAGTTCAGCGTTTTGAGACGTTGACAGAATCGCAGCGAATCGGTTGGGAAATGCATTACCACGGTATTCCTAATTTGCCCTATACGGGTAAAGGTGTGAATGTTTACATCGTTGATACGGGTGGTGAATTTCACGAAGATTTACAGTTTTCGGGCGGTTACAATGCAGTAACAGGTGAGGAAAAAGATTATAGCGACGAAATAGGACACGGTACACACGTAGCATGTACGGCGGCAGGTCAACATAATGATAAAGGTGTGTTCGGAGTTGCATCAGATGTGAAACTATGGGCGGTTAAGGTTTTTGATGGTCAGTTTGCAGATGGCGACCACTACATGAACGGTTTAGAATGGGTTTTAAATCACAAAGTAGAAGGACGTAAAATTGTTAACCTTTCTTTGGGTTCACCTTCTTATTGGCAGCGAGAGGCTGAAATGATTGCCTTATTAATTCGTGACGGGATTGTAGTGACTGCTGCGGCAGGAAATAACGGACACGCTACGGGTGATGTTCTTTATCCTGCAAGACATACAGACGTTATTGCGTCAGGTAGTCACGATAAGTTTGGAAACGTTAGTACATTTTCAAACAGAGGTCAAGGTGTGACGATTTTAGCCCCCGGAGAAGATATTTTAAGCTGCGTTCCTTGGGGCGGCTATGAAAGCTGGAACGGCACGAGCATGGCAACACCTTTTGTTACAGGATTGGTTGCACGAATGTTAGAACGTGACCCGACATTAACGCCGCAGGACATTAAAACAATTTTGATTCAAACGGCAACAGATGCGGGGCAAGTCGGAAAAGACAACGCTTACGGTTATGGAATTATTAACCCAAAAGCGGCGTTGGAATTTGAAGTATTTGAAGAGGAAGACGAACGATTGGATACGGTAATTGAAGCGGCGAAATGTATTAGAAAGTACAACAAAAACGAACGAGCGTTAAACAAAAAATATCTATCTGATTTGCGAAAGGTGGCAAATGATTTACAGATAGAAATAAAAGGGACTAAGAAAGTTTTAGCGGCTCGGATTTGGGCGGCCATTCAGTAGATAACAAATTATCAGTTTCATGGAGTAATGTTGAAAATTATTTTTTTAACTAAACACATGGAAAAATGACATATAAATTAAATATAATGCAGTTACCAGAATGGGCGTGGGCTGGACTTGGTTTCATTATGCTTGCATTGTACAAGGCTGTTACATTTTTTGTAAAAGATTTGTTTGCAGATAACAAGGGACAAAGCAAGGAATTGGATGAGGTCAAGGACTTAATCGTCAGAAGTCAAAACAAGGTGCTACTTGAAATTGGGCAGATGGAAAATAATATTTCAAAAGTTCAAATTTCATTAGACAATTTAGAAACGACTACGCGACGTGATTTTGAAAGACTGGAATCTGATATGCAAATTGCAAAGGTTGACTTAATCGCGGCAGGCAGAAGTATTGCAGAAGCAAACAGGCAGATTGCAATAGTTAACGAATGGAAAAAAAATATTGATAACAAAGTTAAATAAAATAAATATGAAAAAATTAATTTTCATTTTCTCGATGCTGCTTGTTTGTAGCATTTCATTCGCACAAGAAGCGAATACCAAAACTGATGCAGTTGAAATAGTTGAAGGGTTGAACGAAAAAGGCGAACCGATTAAAGGAACGCAAGTCGACGAAACCGAGAACGAAAAGGCAGCAACCGAAACTGCGGACATTGAAGTTTTGCAGGAAGAGACGGGTTTGGTTCAATCAATACTGTCTTGGATTGCGAAAAACTGGCAAGTATTACTAAGTGGAGTACTTCCATTTTTGTGGCTCGTTGCTCGATTAACACCGACTGAAAAAGATAATGACCTTTTGCGAATTTTGCAAAGTTGGTTGGATATTTTAATTCCAAATTTCAAGAAAAGCGGCGGCACGTTTGCGGCTTATCGAGAAAAGGAAAAAGCACCAACATTGGCATATGTCAAACCACGTCCCGAATGTGACGAAAAAGACTGTTGCAAGTCGGACGGCGAATGTACAAAAGAAATTAAATAATCATTAAATAATCATACGATGACAGAAGGACAATTTGAAAAGTTTTACGCAGACCGTGAAGGTATTAGCGTAAATGAAGCAAACAAAAGAATCAACGCTTTTAAAAATTCGATGGAACAACTCGCAATTGACGGCGAATCGGTGACTTTCCGAGGTTGGGGTTCTTTTGAAAACCGAACGCGAAAAGGGACAATTAACACGGACGGCGTTGCCCGAACTTACGAAACCACGCGACAGGCGTTTAAGATTTCGGAAGATTTGAAAGACCGAATTAACGAAGTTTAGAATGAGTTTAGAATTTGAATGATTTTTATTAGGTGGGCGCAATGTCCACCTAATTTTCAACCCCTAACCAAAATAAAAAAAATGAACATGAAAAAGATATTATTTACGTTATGTTTTGCGGTTATATCAATCGCACTTTTTGGGCAAACAGGAAAAACAAAATGGCGAGTTGATTGCAACTCTTGCGAGGTTGTTGAAGAGAAAAACTGTCAAGATTGCGCTGGCAAGATTTGGAAATCAAAATATTTAGACGGTGTAACAATCGGTCCCCACTTTGTCCCTGCACCTTTCAAGAAACTGGAAGCAGATAAGACTATTAATCGAATCAATATAACTGACGCAAACGGGAATAATTGGTTTTTCACTTTAAGAAAAAGTGTGTACTATGACATTGATTCTTTTTTTGATGCGATTGTTACGTGTGTTGATAAGTGCAATGGCGGTGGAACTGGCGGCGGCTTAGACGAAGACCCGGCAAACGAACTGCAAGACATTCAAATCTTAAATGATACGATTATTCAATTAATCAATGCAGATACAAGAATTGCGGGTCAAGTTGACTTATGTAATAGCGTTGCGAATTGTTCTTTTTTGCAAGGTTTGGTTGGTGATGTTTCACAGGTCAATGATAGTCTTTCTATTACATACGCAGACGGTACAACGGTTTATTTTGATAATGCGTTTACGGAAGGGTTGCCAAGTGTTTGCCCCGCTGGAAGTTTGCTTTTGTACAATGGTACGATGTGGACTTGTTACGATACTACGAATTTGGTGACAGTTAACACTACATTGCTAACTGTCAACTCAGGCACGACATCAACAACTACGGATAATGTGAACGGGACGGCGGATGTAGTTGTTGGAGATATTATTCATTTTTGGAGTAGCGATGAAACGGTAGATATTAACGTCACACAAGGAAGTGCAATAGTTGACATTACAGCGAATGGTAATAATTGCATAGAAACAGCAGTACCCTTTCCTGCTAACACATTCACCGCTGTTGCATTTGACAGTACTACAAATGTATATCGAGAATTTGTTTGGGCTACTGATGCAGGAGTACGATGTATTTCTGGCATTACAACAGGGGATGGAAAAGTATGTCGTAGCACAATTGTTGACAATGTAGAAAATTTGCCTAATGGCTTTTATTATTTAACAGAAAACGGATTTTCATTGTACGCTGATACGGTGAATCTAATTAAGGCATTTGAGGTTAAAGGCAGTGATGTTTTTACTTTTGAGGGCGATTGCTCATTGACATCAGAAAACCGCGAAAGCGAATGTACAACCACAATAACTGAGACAGCACACGGAATTACTTATACAGAATTACAACCTATTTGGTACACAGGCGGTCAATATGTTGATAATTTGCCAATTGGGGCTGATACTTTCCCACCAGTTGGGTTATTGAAAAGTATGCCTGATGCTAATTCATTAGAGTTGATTCGTTGTGGATTTGAAGAAACATCCTACGCCGACGGGTATTATTATGCAACAAATACAGGTATTTCGTTAACACCCATTACTGACAATCAAACACCTATTTTTATCGCACACGGAGGAGTTGCAAGTATTAGTGTTGATCATGTTTATTTTGAATCAGAATCAATCACATTACCTGTGCATGAAAAAACAATAGTTGAATTAAGCGACACTTCACACATTGTTATTGATAGTGTATTTTTAGAAGGTGTTTTTCAGTACGCTTATTCAGATACATTGATTGAAAGTTGCTATGCCTTGAGTGACCCTTTTATTGTTGACATTGCAAAGGTTTTAACTTCTGACGCTGCTTTTACAAATATGACAATGAACGGAACGCCTGTTGTTTGGAATGACCTTAATTCTGCGACAAGTTCGGGAGACGGGCAAATTTCACTCAACGGAACATCGAGTGCAAATTCTGCATCATCAATGCAATTAGGGATACTGTCAATGGAAGTTGCAGCTGTATCAAGTACAGGAATGGCGGCAACGGTGGGTCTTTCTTATGTGGATTATTCTACAGCTAGATTTACTGCAGATTATGAGCTGTATTTTGGGGTAGGCGGAAATATAATTCAAATCAGAGAAAATGGAAATCTTATATTTGCAAGTGGGACTGGCTTTTATTCAGTAGGTGATGTTTTCGCAATTGAAATCGCAGAAACAGAAGTAATATTCAGAAAAAACGGAACTGAAATAGTTAGAGTTTCGGGATTAGACTTAGAAAACGAATGCTTGACAACAAAGGAGCATTTAATTCTATTGAACGAAGAGAAGATAAACGAAGTCGTAACGTTGACCCACACGCCTTTTTCTCAAGCTGTTACAGTTTCAGATAGTGAAAGCTTTTTTGTAGTACCTGCAAGTTTACACAATACAGATTTCTCTATCATTTACGGGAGTCCTAATGACTTGGACGGGGGTGGTGGAATGAATTTTCAAGCATCTGCTATTATATATCGAGCTGGAACTGCAATTACAGGACTTGCGCCTCTTAATATCGGGACAAGTATTTATAGCGGCACAGGTATATCTACCACGCAAGCACAAGAAGGAGACGTAATAGTTATATCTGTTGACCAACTCGGAAATTCTGTTCCAAACGGTTTTTCTGCTTCAATTAATTTCACAAACTAATAATATGAAATATTTAATATTTTCTTTTATGTTTTTGTGTTCAATTAGTTGCGATGCACAAAAGCACAAGTTCACTAAAAGCATAAAAACGCAAGAACATTTTGTAATCACAAAACACAAGCACGGTTTTGATTTTTCATTTGACAGCAACACAGATGTACTATTTGACAATAAGTTTTTTGGGTGCGTAGCAGCACATTGGAAGCACAATTTAGGCTATACACTTTTTGCTAATAGTACAGGCAGTAGCCTGTTTGCTGATATTGCTACACAAGAAAGAGGTGTAGTTGAAATGTATTTTTTGACTGACGAAGTGACTAATACAGTACCTTCCGTTACAGCAAAAATAAATAGTCAAAATAATGATTATCCATCTGACGCTAATGCTATGAGCTTGCGGAATGGTGATGAAACAAAGAATAGCAGCATATTAGCAAGTAACCTAATTGCGTCTGTTAGAAACTCGCAAGTATCAACAACTACAACTAACGTCATTAATAATTATGATAATTTGAATGATGTAATGAACAGGACAAGTACAACGCGGTTCGCTAACTATCAATTAGGCGGTTCAATTATTTCAATTCCAAACTGGTGCGATTAAAAGGTATAGACTTTAGTGCCGCTGTTTGACT
>ENA-ORXM01003895-ORXM01003895.1-marine-metagenome-genome-assembly--contig:-NODE-3895-length-13997-cov-3.878951_pt1 | contig 13997 bp, 15 predicted proteins | sample MGYA00237867_ERZ511480 | MGnify/ENA primary metagenome ERZ511480 (study PRJEB26309, sample SAMN06266103) | marine metagenome | isolation source: Algal blade | place: United Kingdom:Sidmouth, United...
AACTGTCAACCGCCAACTGACAACTAAAATATTATGAATAAATTTCTTTTATTAGTTCTGCCTATTTTGGCTCTTTTTAGCTGTGATAGCACTAAAAAAGCAGGGCAAGAAACCATACAATCTGTTAAGCAAACAACCGAACAGGTAATTCCTGTGAACATCACTTTTAAGCGCGGACCATGTATGGGCAAATGTCCCGTATTTACTCTGCAAGTAGATGAAAGTGGAGTGGCTTCTCTTTTAGGTCGTAAATATGCCCGTTTGGAGGGAGAACACACGAAAAAATTGACATCCGCCGAGGTAACTGAGTTACAGAAGATTGTGGCTGACTCTAAATTCGTGACACCACTCATGAGCTTTGCTTCCTCAAGTGAGCAACGAATTGATCGAACTGTTTTATCAATATTGATAACACAGCCTTTTTTTAAACCATAACTTGGATGTGAACCTACACCTAAAATTTCAATTTCTGAATTTTTAACTTTTGATATAATTGTACACACTTTGGTTGTACCAACATCTAATGCCACAATAATTTTTTCATTTGCACTGATGGATTTCATGAGAGTCCTTTCTCAAATTTACTTTGATTCCTTCAACTAAATACATTTTCTAATGATTGATTACAAATGGCTAGAAAAATTCACAACTACTTTCTGTGAATTTAAAAACTTTACAAATTTAGGATGTTTCTTTTTCCGATCAAAATACTCAATTGTTTTTAATAATTTCGCAGACTTATTCTTCCAATCTGACTTTCCAAGGAAAGCACTGATCGCATGATTCTTATTACTCATTACAAATACTAACTTTTGTTCAGAGTCAAAAACTACATCAGAGATTTTATTTCTTAATTTCTCATCAATATTTTTTAATAAACGAGTAATATCTTTTAATTTTTGCTCTGTTAATTCGGAGTATTCCATTGAAACAACTGGAAGATCTCGAGTTATTTTTTTCTCATTTCTTAATACGTTTTCATAATTTGGATCGATTCTTAATCCATTTATTGAAAGGACTGAATGAAACTGTTGAGTTCCATCCTTCTTAAAGACCTGTACTCTTGCTATAGGTATAGGGCAAGTAAACTTTAATGCGACCTTCTGTGTCACAGGATTATATTCTATGTCGTAAGTCTTTAAATAATATTTTTCTCTTAGTTTATTTTTCTCTATAAATTTTTTAGTTTTTAATAATGACTTTTCTTGTCTAAATACTTCTAAAATTTCTAACGCTGCGCTGCCTGTGGTTTTACTCGGGCAATTACCAAAATTTGTTTTATAACTTAATTCGTGAAAATTTTCGACGAGAGCTGACGCACTAAGAGTAAATAAAAATAACAAGAGTATCTTTAACATACTCTAATTATAGGAATATTGGACCTCACATTCAATCATTAGTCCTATTCGACCTAATACTTGAGCTTTAATGTCTTCTATGAACTTATGAAGTTCTCTTAAATCTCCATCTCCTGTATGTTCTATGAAGTTTGCGTGTATTTCACTTATTTTAAAATTTTGCGAGCTCATTCCCTTTAAACCCAATTCATCAATAATTTTTCCAATAGACTTCCCTTCAGGGTTTTTAAAAACACATCCACAGTTTTTTGACCTAAGTGGCTGAGAGCTTTTTCTATAAGATAAATACTCATTTATGATCTTTTTTACTTCCTCGTTTTCACATTCATGCCTCAGTGTTGCTCCAATTATTATGTCTCCATCTAAAACAAAATTATTTTTTCTATAACTAAAACTTTTCTCTGTAATTAATTCCTTCCTAATAACTCCATCTAGATCCATCACTTCAACACTTTCAACAATATCTTTCATTTCTCCAAGCTTGGTTCCAGCATTCATAAAAATAGCACCACCCAAACTTGCCGGTATTCCTGTCATTAACTCCCATCCATCAATATTATATTTAAGTGCAAGAGAAATTAATTTCTGAATACTTATAGAAGCAGGAAAGTATGTTTTCCTATTTTCCATCTTAAAATTTTCTTCATATTGAAAATCTAACTTTAGATATAATTGTTCAGAGTTCCTTGGCAATAACTGATTAGCACCCCAACCAATCAATCTGTATTCCTTCTTTAATAACCTTAATTGTTGTACAATATCTTTTAATGAATTTTTATCCTGAACAATAATTAGATCACCATATGCCTTCAATCTCATGGTACTTAATTGGGTAAGATCAATATTTTCAAAATATTCAATTGATTTTATTCCACTACTTGATATCCAATTTTTCAAACTAGCTGGATAAGTCATGCAATAGCCTTCATTTTTCTATAGTGCTGTCTCGAAGATTCTTCTTTCATTTTTCTTAATATATAACGAAAAGAAGACACCAAGTAAAAGAGCATTGGCCAGCAAGGAAGAACCGCCATAGCTTATCATTGGTAAATTCAATCCTTTGGTAGGGAGTAGACCCAGTACAACTGACATATTTAATATTGCTTGAAAGCACAATGTCAGAACAACTAATACTGAAAAACTCGATTTAACATTATCTTTATGAGCAATTGCCAACTTTAGCCCTGAAAAAGCAAAGACTACAAATAAACTCACAATTAAAAAAACACCCAAAAACCCTAATTCTTCACCAATAACACTAAAGATAAAATCATTATGGGCCTCAGGAAGGTAAAATAGTTTTTCTCTACTGTTTCCTATACCTGCTCCTAAAATACTTCCATGGGCAAATGCAAGAAATGATTGGATGATCTGGAAACCTGTATTGCTTGGATCGCTCCATGGATCTAGGTAACTCATTAATCTTTTAACTCTGTAGGGAGCTAGTACTAAAACACCCGACATTAAAACGAGTGAGCTGACCAAAAATCCATAAAACCATTTTCTTGGGAAGTTACTTAAGAAACAGGCAAATAAAATGTTAGAAAAGCACAAGAAAAACATCCCATAATCGGGTTGAAACATTAATAAAATCAAAGGGGCAAATAAAATTATTCCCTTTTTTATAACCTCTTCTTTTTTCCAAATAGGAAAGTGATGAAAAAATGATATTCCAGTCAATAAAGTTGAATATTTAACAAACTCGCCAGGTTGAATATTTATAAATCCTAAGTTTATCCATCTAGAAGCACCTTTAATTTTTACTCCAACTCCTGGAAAAAATGTCATGAGAACTAAAAATGTAAAAAAAACATGAATGTAAAAAATGTTTTTATACCAAAACTCAAACTTTGACCTAGATATTATTAAAATCGCAATACAACTAATAATTACAAAAACCAATTGCTTTAAGAATATATAATTTGAAGATCCAAACTCTTCCATTGCATACATATAACTTGCAGAGTAAATCATACCGAGACTAATTAATGTTAATGAAACGATTGAAAATAAGAAAATTTTTAAAAGTTGTTCTTTTTTAAGAGCATCCATACTCTCTCCTTAAAAAAGCTATAATTGATAAACTAGCTTTTTATAATAATTACCTTTTTCTACATAATCTCTAAAGACATCAGTAGAACTATTTCCAGGACATAGAACAATTATATCACCATTACGAGATTTCTGATAGGCAATTAATACCGATTCATCAAAAGACCCGACTAGATAAGTCTGGGTTGCGTCTCCTATCGATCTATTTAATGCCTCTTTACACTCACCGACTATGACTAAAAGTCTCGTTTTCTCGTTAATAATTTCTTGATAACCTTCAAATTCTTGCTCAGTATCTTTCCCACCAGCAATGACAATAACTTGTTGTTTAAATGATTCCAACGTTTTCTTCAAGTCATTCATTGATTCAGACTTAGAGTCATTATAAAATTTAACACCATTTTTTTCTATAATATATTCTAGTCTATGTGGAATACCAGGAAACTTAATAATACATTCTTGAATCGCTTCATCAGAAACTTTTAGTGCTTTACACGCAGTAATTGCAGCCATTAAGTTTTCTCTGTTTCGTGTACCAATAATACGCATTTTATTCACTTTAAACTCAGAGTGATAATGAACGTTTGAGTGAATTCTCTTCTCATGAAAATGAGTACCGCTTATATCTCCAATCACTCCCATTTTCACAAAAGATCTTCTAGAGTACCAACAAGTTTGGGCCTTCATATCTTTAAAGATTCCAAGAGAAGCAAGCTTATCAAAGTTTAAAATTAAATAATTTTCTGGATTTAAAGAAGTTGCAACAGATAAACATGTTTCAATGTACTCACTTACAGATCTAAACATTGGAGGAATTCGAATTTCATCTAAGTTTGGATAGACAACTAACATTGGTTTTAAATACTGAGCACTTTTAATTTGCTGAGGAGATAATTCTACAATGACATAATCAATCTCATCTTTATTATCTAATAAGTGATAATTAATAAATGGCTCTTCACTTGTCCCACCAACAAATACATTTTTCTTATCTACCTTAAGCATAAAAGAAATCATATGAGCAATGGTAGTTCTTCCATAACTTCCACAAATTGCAATGACAGGCTTATCACAATATTTGGCTGAGAAAGTAAACTCTGAATAAACTTCTTTCCCGTGATGCCTAGCAATTTCTAGTTGTGGAATATGTGGGTCAACAGATGGACTATAAATAATAAGATCAGCTTCTAGAAAATCTTCTTCTCTATGTTCACCTAAAACAAGTTCAGGACTTGGTTGAATTTTTCTTACTCTCTTGACTGGTTTATTTAAATCAAAGATTGGTCTGATATCAGTTACTTTAACCTGACATTCTAATTTATTAAAAAAATTTATAAGGACAAAACTAGTTTTTCCTAGACCAACTATGAGTACTTTTTTACCTCTATAATTTTCCATGACACCTCAAAATAACAGTTTGCTTTATCTAATTTTTAGACTTATCAAAGCTAATACCATAAATAACAAACTAAGTATCCAGAATCTTACGATAACTTTCGGCTCTTGCCATCCTTTTAGCTCAAAATGATGATGAATTGGAGCCATTTTAAAGACTCTCTTTCCTCTTGTCTTAAACGAAAAAACTTGAATTATCACTGAAAGTGCCTCAATCACGAAAATTCCGCCAAAAATAAATAATAAGAACTCATTTTTACCCAATACAGACATTATTCCTAATGCACCGCCAAGAGATAATGATCCAACATCGCCCATAAATATTTGAGCTGGGTAGGTATTAAACCATAAGAACCCAACACATGCTCCCACTAATGCTGAGCATAGAACAGTCACTTCTCCAAGACCACTAATGTATGGAATTAACAAATATTTTGAGGTTTCTATATTTCCCCCAAGATAGGAAAAAATTGCAAGAGTAATCAGACTCGTTACAACTGGTCCTATAGCTAAGCCATCTAACCCATCCGTTAAGTTAACTGCATTACTAGATCCAACAATAACGAGGGATCCAAAAAGCATAAATCCAATGAGTCCTAAATTTAAAACAGAATCTTTTACAAAAGGTAAGTATAAATCACTAGAAATTATATTTGTACTTACAAGCCAGTAACAAACTAAGAACGAGGTTATGAATTGCCAAACTAATTTAAATTTTCCACTAACACCTTTATTACTTTTCTTTGCAATGATCATATAATCATCAACAAAACCAAGTATAAAAAAAGAGGTGATTACAATCAATGCACCAACCAAAGGTAGGGAGTTAAAATTTCCACAAATCAAAATTCCTATTGATGTACAAAACATAATAAGAACTCCACCCATAGTGGGTGTGCCTGATTTTTTTTTATGTGATTCAGGACCAGCTTCTCTAATAAATTGACCGAACTGTTTTCTTTTAATTAAGTTAATAAATGGCTTACCTAAAACAATTGCTAAAATTAATGAAATTGCAAAGGCAATAAAAGATCGAGTAGTTATATACTTGAAAACATTTGCAAGTAAAAGTGAATCCCTCAATGGATAAATTAGATGATAAAGCATTAGTGTTCAGTTATATCGAAAATACTTTCTAATTGCAAAGATCTACTGGCCTTAGCAAATATATTTTTATAGTTACTTAATTCTTCTTTCCAGTCTATTCCAGTGACTTGATTAAAATGTTTAACATTTCTTTTCATTCCATCGGAAAATTGTTCAAAATATTGACCAACATAAATAACCTCAACATTAAACTTCGAAACATATTCACCAAACTCAAAGTGATATTTTTCAGAGTTTTTCCCCAACTCATTCATTTGCCCTAAAATTAGAACTGTATTCAGCGGATCAACATGATCCATATACGACTTAATAGCTACCTGCATAGAACTAGGATTTGCATTATAAGCATCTAAGAATACTCTTTTGTTATTCCAGTCCAACCATTCAGATCTATTATTAGAGCTTTTATAACTATGAGCTGAGTTTTTTAAATCTTCATGTTTGTCCGAAAAGATAGCCACTGCCAATTGATAGGCATTAGCTAGATTAATAAAATTGTAATCTCCTATAATGCTTTCATTTTGCAAAACAACTTCATTAAAACTAACTTTATTTTTTTCAACCTTATAAACTATCTCAGCTTTTTTTACCCCAAAAGTCTTAGATCCTTTACTAGAGAGTTTTCTTAAAAACTGATCATCGTTATTAATTAAAAATAATCCTGTTCCTTCTGTTAACCCATAAATTCTATGGAAAATTCTTGATTCCTCTTTAAAAACATCTTCCAATTCATCAAAAAATTCCATATGAGTATAACCAATATTTGTAGTCACTCCTAAGCTTGGGTAGGTAATATTACAAAGCTGCTCCATTTCTCCAGGATGATTACTCCCATATTCCAAAACGATTACTTTATGGATTTCAGGATTTGCTCTTAACATTGTAAAAGGAACACCAAAATGATTATTATCGTTTTTCAATGTAGCTATAAAAGGCTCATTAATTTCTTCTAGAAAATGTTTCAACATCTCTTTGGTGGTTGTCTTGCCGTTTGAACCTGAAATTGCCACTGTTTTAACTCCAGCTTCATAGCATCTCTTAGAATGTTCATGACACAAATGAAAAATAAATTTCTCAATAGAATCAACAGCAACCAAAGTCATATTACTGATTTTTGATGCTTGCTCGTCTTTTTCAGGACTTGATTGATAAACACAGAACTTCGTAGAATTTAAATTTTTGATAAATTTGAATCCATCATGGACTTCTCCGACAATGGCTATGAAGCAATCACCAACTTTTTCATTTTTTGAGTTTGTACAGATTGTAAATTTATCATTCTTTAAAGATTGCTTATTAAAAACATTTTTAATATTCGGATAAGAGAAAATATTTTCAGAAGTTACCATGCTTGATCATATCTCACTTTTAGACTTTCTCAAAAATATATATTTTATATTTACTTGCTTGCTTCAATCACTGAGTTTACGACATCAAAATCACTATAATAATTTTTTATACCGCCAACTTCCTGATAATTTTCATGACCTTTCCCTGCAATCAATAAAATGTTTCCATCTAACTCTGCTAAGGCCGTCTTAATTGAAAGGGTCCTATCTGCTTCAATACTAATAGTCCTCTGATCTTTAATTCCCGCAAGGGCATCATTTATGATCTGCATTGGCTCTTCACTTCTTGGGTTATCACTAGTGATGTATATTTTATCAGCATACTTTTGAACTGCCTCTGCCATATATTTTCTTTTTGATCTATCTCTATCTCCCCCACAACCAAATAAGACGTTTAGTTTTTTGCTTCGATCAATTTTCTTCAAAGAACTGCATATCTTCTCCAAGGCATCCGGTGTATGTGCAAAATCAATCACAATTAAGCTTTTATTGAAATGGATAAAGTTAAACCTTCCTCTAGCTGGCAATAATTCTCCAGGTGTTAGATCTGACTCTTTTCCTAGTAACTCTTTAAAGAGAGCATAACTTAATTCTATGTTTTTCTTATTAAAATCTAAGCAAAGAGCTAAGTTCTTTTCTTTTTCCTTTTTTGTAAAAACCATTGGTTTTGATTTTTTAAATACTTCTGGGTTTTTTAAATATAAAGATTCTTCACTTGTTAAAATAAGTTTTTCTTGAAGGTGGTTTTTTATTTTTATCTTAGATTTATAATAATTTTCCATTGTCCCATGGTAATCTAAATGATCTTGAGTAAAGTTTGTCCATCCACCCAAACTAAATTCTATTTTATAAAATCTCTGTTGTTCTAAAGAATGAGAACTTGCCTCAAAAATCGCAACATCAAAAACATTAGAGGACAATAATTTCCTAATATCTATAAAAGATGGAGTTGTTAAAGAGGACTCACTGATCTTTTCTCCATTTAAATATTCTCCTAATGTTCCAACCCTTAATACTTTTTTACCGTCATTTAATAATATTCTCTCCAAATAACAACATACACTTGTTTTCCCATTCGTTCCTGTAATTGCAATAATCTTTTTTTTCTTCAATGGATATAATTGATCTAAAATTAATTTTTGTGATTCAAGCCAATTCTTCTTAGAAATTAAAATTTTATTTTCAACCTCGCTCTTTTCATAAGTTTCAACATCATCAAATATAACAAGGTTAAAACCTAATAATTCATCAAGGTATTTATAAGAATTAGCAGTATACTTGAAGAACAAAACTGCTTTTTTATTTTTTGAACTCGTTTTCCAGTCAATCTCTTGTGCTTCAAAATTATTCCCTTTAGATTTAATAATTTGAGCAGCAAGCAACTTATCAATATTAATCATAGCTAGGTTTTTTTAGAACAATTTTTACTGTTTTGTCACCAGATAACTTTGAGAATGCTTTTGGTTTTTGAGAAGTGACTATCCCAAATCCATTTAATTGAAGTCTTATATTTAATTCTTCTCCTAATTTTAAGACTGACTTTCTATCTAAGCCTATAAAGTTGGGGACTTTATTTTTCTTAAATCTTTTTACTGAAGATGAAATCAGTGAAATAGAATCTTCTGATTTTTTATTATCACTTTCTCTGGCTATTGAGTGATATTCATTATTTTTAACTAATATGGCCCTAGCAATTTTTTTAAATATTGGGGCTGCAACCTCACTCCCATAATGACCTTTTTCACTAGGAGCATCGACATAGACATAGACTATAAAAGGAGACTTCACATCTATTGGATAACCCACAAAGCTAGCTATATACTCATCCTCTAAGTATCCACCTTTTTTGTCATTTGGTTTTTGCGCTGTACCCGTCTTCCCTGCAATCGTATAGCCCTCTATCTTCGCATTGTCTCCTGTTCCTTCTTCGACTACTTCTATTAACATTCTATTAATTTGTTTTCTAACTTTATCACTTATTACTGGTATTTTTTCTGTTTCACCTTTTGACTTTAAAATAGTTGGTCGTAACTTATAACCTCCATTGGCCAGAGGAGCATACATATTCAAAATTTGTAGACCTGAAACAGCTATACCATGTCCAAAACTTAAATTACTTAATCTAATTTTCTTTAAGTTTTCTTCATCATTGAAAATACCTCTTGATTCATGCGGGAGTTCAATATTTGTTTTATTTCCTAATCCAAAACTTTTAAATGTATTTACTAAATTCTTAGATCCTGTTTCAAATGCAATTTTACTTGTACCAATATTAGAGCTTTCAGAGATAATTCTATTAACAGACAACCATTTAAACTTGTGACCTGCACTTTCTTTAATTGTATATTTTCCAATTTTCATTTTTCCATTTTCACAATAAAACTGAGAGTTTGGTTCAATCAGGTTATTTGATAGACCGGATATAACAGTAAAGGGCTTTATAACTGATCCAGGTTCAAAAGGATCTGAAAGATAGGATAGCTTCCAATGTTTAGACTTTGACTTACTTGGCTCATTTGGATTAAAACTTGGATAGTTTGCCATTGCCAATATCTCACCGGTATTAGCATTCATGACGGCTGCACCAGTGAGTTTTGCCTTATGTTTTTTATAACCGGCCTTGATCGCTGACTCGACAATATCTTGAATTTCTTGATCTATACTTAAGTCTATGTTTTGTGGCTCCCTGCTTTGAGTCAGGTTTTCAAACTTAATAGCTCTTCCTTTAGCATCTCGAACATAAGAAATTGTTTTTTCCTTACCAACTAGTATTTTATTAAATTGTTTTTCTACTCCAGAAATCCCTGAGTTATCTACATCCACAAAACCTAAGATTTGAGCTGCCAAATTTTGATTAGGATAATATCTTCCCACAAACGGTTCTAGGTAGATCCCGTCTATTTTTTTCAACTTCTCTACTTCTTCTTTCTTTAAATCAACATTTCTTTTTATCCACGTAAATTTATCTCTATCCTTTAAAGACTTATATAGTTTTTTGAATTTTATTTCTCTAAATACCTTTGCAACCTTTCTAGAAACATCTTTTTTATTTTCAATTTCCTTTGGCATCGCAAAAATGTTAAATCTATTTACATTTATTGCCAGAGCATTTCCATGCCGGTCTAATATTTTTCCTCTGTTAGGATATACCTTTGTCGTTCTGATAAATTGCTTATTTCCATATTCGAGAAGTTCATCTTTTTTTACGACCTGTAAATATCCAACTCTAAGCAAGACTGCTGAGAATCCAAAGCAGATGCAAAAAAAGACAAAATATATTTTAAGCTTAAATGGTTCGTTATTTTCCATATCTATTTTAAAATTATTATTTGATCTCTTTTAGGTTCTTGTAGCTTATTTTTTTTCGCATAAGATTTTAATTTGTTTGGTGAAAGGTATTTTGCTTTCTTGGCTTTTAATTCTTTATTGCTTAGATTGTGCTTATTTATCTCCCTATTAATTTTTGTGACCTTATAGTCAATTTCTACACATTGCATTCGAGCGTAAATATAGGCAAAACAAATAATCGCAATTAAAAATAAATATAGATAGATAGGACTTACACTCGTTCTTCTCATAACTTATTGTATCATTTTTTTTCTATGACTCTAAGTTTTGCACTCCTTGATCTTGGATTTTTTGAAACTTCATCTTCTGATGCGATTAAAGGTCTTTTAGTTAATATTGCATATTTATTCCGATCATTTTCGTAAGCTTTTTTAAAACTATGCTTAACTATTCGATCTTCTAACGAATGAAAGGATATTAATGCTAATCTACCGCCAGGATTTAGACTCTCTAATAATTTCGGAATAGATTCCTCAAGTATATCTAATTCATTATTTACATATATTCTCAAGGCTTGAAAAACCCTTGTCGCGGGATGTGGCTTTTTATGTCTCATGTGTTTTGGATAGGCTAAAAAACAAATTTCTTCTAATTCACTCGTTTTGATAATTTTTTTTTCTTTTCTCTTCTCAATTACCCTGGAAGCTATTTTTCTTGAAAGTCTCTCTTCCCCGTAATGATAAAATATATCTGCTAAATCTTTCTCTTCCATCTCATTTAACACTTCTGTCGCATTATAACCTTCAGTTGTATTCATTCTCATATCTAAATCTGCTTCTCTTTTAAAAGAAAATCCCCTTTCATCACTATCAAAGTGATGAGATGAAACTCCAAGGTCTCCTAAAATTGAATCGAATTTCAATGTAGTTTTTTCTATAAATGATCCAAAGTTTATGTGATTTATTTTTGCAATGTTGGCAAACTCAGATTCATCTATTTTCTTTTTACCATTATTAAATGCTTCTGGATCTTGATCTAACCCCAAGGCGTTTTCTAATAGACCAGTTTCTAAAAACGAAAAAAAGTGACCACCACCACCAAATGTTAGGTCTAAATAATTTATTTTAGATTTATGTAAGAGGTATTGCTTACATTCTTCAAGTAGAACAGAAATATGTTCTTTATACATTTATTTTTGAAGATCTACGGCTTCACTATAAGAATGAGATTTTTTCACAAACATGACGTTTTCATTTTTCTCAGATTCTTCCTTACAATTAATACATAGTTCCGCAGTTGGCCTGGCGTTTAGTCTAGTAAATTTAATCTCATCACCACAGTCCTCGCATAATCCATATTCTTTTGAATCAAACTTCTTTAAAGCCATTTCTAATTTTTTAGCATAAAAAGATTCTCGATTTCTCATTCTAAGAATTTGCGAATTTGCTAAATCAACAGATGCTACATCTAAATTATCGCTCTGCTTATTTTCATCCATTAACTTTGATGAATCAACTTCTTCCATGCTTGATTTGATTCTTGTTATATCTGAAGAAATTTTTTCTTTTAAAGTTTTCAGTTCTCTTATTTTTAAATGATTAAACCTTTCCATTAAATCTCCTTATTCAAGTCCACTTTTTACATTTATTAAAACTTTTTTAGTAACAAGTTTTAATGTCTCAAATACCCCTTGACCCTCAACTGCTATCGCTTCTATCTCGGGAAGACTGTTGTGGTTTAACTTTCCACTCAACTCTCTTACCGGTGCAATATTTGGCAGATCTCTTTTATTCCATTGTAAAACTATAGGAACTTTCTCAAAGACATAACCTTGTTCTTCAAGGTTAGTTTTCAGACCGTTCATACTTTCTATATTTGCTTCCATCCTACTTACTTGAGAATCAGCAACAAAAACTATTCCATCAACTCCACGAAGAATCAACTTCCTACTTGCTTCGTAAATGACTTGTCCCGGAACTGTATATAAATGAAACCTCGTTTTAAATCCTTGAACCTCTCCAATCTCTAGCGGGAGAAAATCAAAAAACAATGTTCTTTCATTATCAGTATTTAATCTAACGAACTCACCTTTATCAGCTTTAGTCTTCATATACACATGCTGAATATTTGTAGTCTTACCTCCCAACCCTGGACCGTAATAAACTATCTTGCAGTTAATTTCCTTCGTGTGATAATTCACAAAGGACATAGTCTTCCTTTTGTTCGCGTATTTGTTCTCTTTAAATATTGGTAAACGCTTGAAATGTCGTGCTAAAAATCCTTACAATTCCTATAAGGAATAGGGAAATTTATTTATGTGGATAAAGTGTAAACTAGATTTTATTAATGCTTTTTTTTAAGTTTTATTTTATGAAGTTTTTCACATCTGTGTACTATTATTTAGCGCCGTAGAAATTGTTCGCGAGTCCAAGAACTCCAATGAGCCGCCCATAGGAACACCAAATCCAATTCTTTCTACTACACAATTACCTTCAAGTATTTCTTTGAGATATGAACAAGTTGCTTGTCCTTCTAAACTTGGATTAATTGCCAAGACAATTTTGTTAATAGAATGTTTTAAAATTCTATTTTTTAATTTCTCTATCGATAAATCACCTGGCCCAACGTTCAATAAAGGATTTAAAACTCCACCTAAGATATGGTAAAGGCCTTTATATTCACCGCTGTTTTCAATTGCAACATAATCATTAAAGCTCTCAACAACACAAATTATATTTGATCTCAATCGGTCCTGGCTATTACACACGTGACAAGTTTGTGCACTTTGCTCGCAATACACACCACATTCAATACAAGTATTTAAATTATTTAATTCGTTAATTACTTCTGAAAATTCAACAATTTCATCTTCTCCTAACTTTAAAAGCTTAAGAATATTCCTCATTGCTGAGCGCTCACCTACTCCAGGTAATACCTTGAACTTCTCTATTGCATTTAAAATTTCTTCAGGAACTAAACTCATTACTTAATTAGAATAGACCTGGGATGTTAAGTCCACCTGTTACTTTACTCATTGCTGAATCAACCATCTCGTTAGATTCACTTACAGCTTGATTAACAGCTGTCTTAACAAGGTCTTGCAACATATCTACATCACTGGGATCAACACATTCGGGATTAATAGTAATTTCTAATATTTCCTGTTTCCCATTAACTTTTACCTTCACCATTCCACCACCAGAGCTTGCTTCTATCTCTCTAGTCTCTAGCTCTTTTTGCAAAGTAGTTATCTTAGCCTGCATTTGTTGTGCTTGCTTCATTAATTGACCCATGTTTTTCATATCTTATTCCTTTACTTAATTGTGTAATCAGTTACTTTTTCGTTAAACATCTTCTCAGCTTCCACAATGGTAATGTTTTTCTTAAAAGCTTCAATTTTATTTGTTTCAACTTCATCTTCTTTTGTCTTATTTATTAAGGGTAGACC
>ENA-ORXM01003897-ORXM01003897.1-marine-metagenome-genome-assembly--contig:-NODE-3897-length-13996-cov-3.121632_pt1 | contig 13996 bp, 12 predicted proteins | sample MGYA00237867_ERZ511480 | MGnify/ENA primary metagenome ERZ511480 (study PRJEB26309, sample SAMN06266103) | marine metagenome | isolation source: Algal blade | place: United Kingdom:Sidmouth, United...
CGTAGTACAGTGTGAGGCTATGATTAAGGCATGCAACGCCAATAAGGTAAAATTGTCTATCGGTTACCGCTGTCAGCACGACCCCAACATTCAGGCCTATATGAAGGCGGCCAAAGAAAAAACCTTCGGTTCGGTAAAAATGGTGTCGTCTAGTGCCGGTTATTTCGATGGTCGCACAGATCATTGGAAACAAAAGAAAGCTATGGGCGGTGGCGTGATGGGCGATATGGGTGTCTATGCCATTCAAGGAGCGCGCTTGGCTACGGGTGAGGAACCGATATCCGTCATGGCCCAAACTTTTACCACACGTCCTGATATCTACAATGAAGTCGAGGAAACTGCAATGTACCAACTTGAATTCCCTAGTGGAGCTAGGGCGGCCTGCCAAAGTAGCTTCGGTATGCGAATGAACTATCTGAACATCAACTGCGAAAAAGGATGGATAAAAATGTCGCCGCATTCTGAGTACAGCGGTAATAAAGGTATACGTTCGGACGATCAGGTGATCAATTTCCCCCTAGAGAACCAACAGGCGAAGCAAATGGACGATGATGCAATTTCCATTTTAAAGAATACGGATATGCTCGTTCCCGGCGAAGAAGGCTTACGAGATATTAGGGTAGTCGAAGCAGTATATACGGCGGCGGAAAAAAACTGTTTGGTGAAGTTGTAAAAAAATCTTCCCTACTTTAACGAAACAATGGGCGCTTTATCGAATGATTATTGTAATAGCATCAAATGTTATTTGCAACATGTAACGCATCAAAAATTGTTGCTTTTTCATAAGGTTACAAGAGTGAAAGAGAATAGCATTTACTCTTGCATTTTAGCATTGGCTTTTATAATTGACAGTTGTTATAGAACTATTAATTAAAAGATGACCAATTTATATTAGTAAAGCTCAATTCGATTGGGTTACAATTGAAAATATTTATATATGAAATTATTAATTAAAAGCATGGCCACTTTACTGTTCTTCTCAGCTTCTGCACAAGAACAGTACTCAATTTCATCTCAAAAAGATAGGTTGCGACAATATTCAGGCCAATGGGTTAGTGCTATAACGACTGAATCTGATAGTTTGGCTGTATTGCCAAATATTAAGATGAGCGGTTTAAGTAACACTAATAACAATTCTTTAACTGTTAAGGTTTTTCAGAAAAATAAGAAGGGTCAATATCAATCTATACTTCATGAAATTATTGGTTACGACAATCTTTCAGATACCATCTTCGCAGCAGGCCATAATGCTAGTGGTGCTTTTTTTACTGGAAAAGGAGGTTTTACATCGCAAAGTAAATGGACTATGCATGATAAAGACCTTAATGGAAACCCCACAATGCGTGTTGATTTCAAATTTCAAAATTACACAGATGTTATACTAGAAGGCTTTGATAACAATCAAAAAAGTCTTTGGAAAACCAGATACATAAAACAGAATCCTAAAGATAAAAATATTGGCGTTCAATTAGTTTCTGTTCATGAAGAGATGCTGAAAAATCCACAGGCAACTCTTATTCAATTAGGCAGAATGGGGTATAGTTATGTAGAAACTTTTGTTTATAACGACGGTAGTTTTTATGGTTACAGTCCAAAAGAATTTAAGGCTATTGTAGAGAAAGCTGGTATGCAATTTCTAGGTTCTATGACTTTTTTTGATCCAGACGATAAAAAGGATTTCAATGCTATTGATGCCTGGTGGCAAAAAACTATCGAGGATCATAAAGCAGCTGGCGTAGCATATTTGTCAACGTCAAATAGTAAAATTAAGGAGATTACATCTATTAGCGAATTAAAGGCCTATAGCGACTATTATAATAGAGTTGGTAAGCTTTGCAAAGACAATGGATTAAAATTTGTGTTTCACAATCATGCCGATGAGTTTTTAACGATTGAAGGTATTCGTGCATATGATTATTTTCTTGAGAATACCAATCCAGAGTTTGTCTATTTTCAATCAGATGTGTACTGGATGGATGTCGCTGGTGTTAATCCTGTAGCATATTTTAAAAAGTATCCTAAGCGCTTTATAAGCTGGCATGTAAAAGATCATAAAGAGCTGGGTACTAGTGGTAAGATAGATTTTAAAGAGCTATTTAAACATAAAAAAGTGTCAGGTCTAGAGTATGTTGTTTCTGAAGTTGAAGCTTATAGCTTTCCGCCTTTATTTAGTATTGGTTTAGCTTGGGAATATATTTATTATGAATTATTGAATGAAAAAAATAATCTATGAAAACTCTAAAAATACTGGTAGCACTAATTAGCATTTTTATAACGGATAAAACAATGGCTCAGGATCAATTTAGCGTTTTACTTTATACCCAACACGATGATTGGCATTCTAATACCATTCCAGTTGCCATTAAGGCTTTTAAGGATATGGCAGAAACACATCAGTTTAAGTTTGATTGGACACAACGCCCAAACGAACTTATGGATAAACTACCCAAATATGATGTACTCATTTTTTTGAATGCTAATGCAGATTCATTAAACACCAAACATATGAATGCCCTAAAAACCTTTATGAATCGAGGAGGAGGTTTTGTGGGTATTCATGCTGTTGCGGATAGTAAAAAAGAAAACCCTTGGTTTAATGCTTTGGTAGGTGCAAAATTCATTAATCATCCAAAACTCCAAGCTGGCATTGTTGATGTAGTCGATGAAAATTTTCCTGCTACAATGCATCTGCCAAAACGCTGGTTAAGAAGTGATGAATGGTATAATCTAGATATCCTCAATTTAGAACAACTTAATGTGGTTTTAAATGTGGATGAAACATCTTATGATTACAAGGCAGGTTATGATGAAATACCTTTAAAAGGCATGGGAAAAACACATCCAATTGCTTGGTATCAAGATTATAAAGGCGGACGCTCATTTTATACAGCAATTGGGCATAAACCAGAATCCTATAAAAATGAAGATTTTTTAAATCACCTCTTTGGAGCTATTTATTGGGTTAAAGGCAATTAATTCAATGCCGAGTTCAACCCATAATTGCAATAAGAGATAGTACTAAATATTTTTAGCTATTATTTTATTTAATGAATAGGTACGTTGTATATTTTTCCTGCCATCATATCAGGTACTAGTAAGCGACCTTTATCTTCTTCCAAGTAAAAATCTGCTGCAGATATCAATCCTTCAATTAGAATAGTTGATTCTTCTGTTTTAGAGTCTATCTTCCAGACTTTTCCTGATGCCCAACTACTAACATAGTAGTTTCCTTTACTATCTTGCTCTACAGCATCTGCACCACGAAAAACTCCCTTAAGAGGCGTAAGTTTGCCATTTTTAGTAACCAAAAAATTACCCAAAAAGAAGGAACCAACCATAATATTACCGTTATTGTCTACACCAACACCATTAGGATTAAGCATTAAAGGGGATGTGTCTTGCGTGATAGCTATTTTTCCAACTAAATCAATATGATAAATACGCCCTAATTGTGGTACTAGCTTCGCCTCCTCACTATCTAATGGCCATAAATTATTGTCTGTATCACGCATATATGTAGTAGCACCCATATCTGCTACATAAATACCTTTTTTTTCTGCGTCTACAGCCACATCATTTAAGTATAAAGCCTCTTTAGGAAAATCATTTTTATCTACAAAAACTGTAGCATTTCCATATTGGTCAACTTTCCAAATGCGATTCAAATCTGAAAAATATAAATGCTTTTTTAAAAACACAATGCCTTTGGGTTCATCAAAACCTTTTGCAAATACGTTTACGCCATTCTTCGAAATTTCAACCAGTTCACCATCACCATTTTCTTTACCGTTCATTATGGTAACATAATAGTTATTGTTGAATCCTTTTGTGATGCTTTCTGGTTTTGTACCTACTTCAATAGGAAACTGAATTTCAGATTGTGAATTACAACTATAAAACAGGAATAATACAATACACGTAGTTATAATACGCCTAGATAATTTTGTTAGAGTAATCATAGTGTGTTATGGTTAAAAATTATTTCTCGCTATACGGGTTTAAAGTTTCAATACTTCCATCTTCCCTGTGTGTAATTTCGGCAACTTTAACAGATCTTAAATGCGTTACTCCTTTAGATAAACTTGAATCATGATAAAACAGATACCATTTCCCATCTACTTCACAAACGGAATGATGAGAAGTCCAGCCCACAACAGGGTTTAAAATGCGTCCGCCGTAGGTAAATGGTCCATAAGGATTGTCTCCAACAGCGTAACAAATAAAATGTGTATCTCCGGTTGAATAGGAGAAATAATATTTTCCATTGTATTTATGGCACCATGCAGCTTCAAAGAAACGACGTTCATTATCACCAGCTAATAATAAATTACCATTTTCATCTACAATTTCAATTTCTCTTGGTTTTTCAGCAAACTCTAATAAATCATCTGTCATTTTAGCAACAAATGGTAATAAAGCTGACTCATTAGCTTCAGGTAAAAATGCTGTTGGACTATCTGGTTCTTCTGCATTAAATTCACCAGTTCTCCAACGTTGTAATTGTCCTCCCCAAAGACCACCAAAATACATATAGTAGCTACCATCATCATCTTTAAAAACGGCAGGGTCAATAGAAAAACTTCCTTTAATAGCTTCGGGTTGTGCCTTAAATGGACCTATAGGAGAGTTGCTTGTAGCTACTCCAATTCTAAAAATTCCATCATGTGCTTTTGCAGGAAAGAATAAATAATATGTTCCATCTTTTTCATTAGCATCTGGTGCCCACATTTGTTCTTTTGCCCAAGGCACATCATCAACATGCAATGCTACTCCATTGTCTACTGCTTCACTATCGATGGAATCCATAGAAATTACATGATAGTCTTCCATTGCAAAATGACTTCCTAAATCATCAAAAGCTTCTCCAGCATCAACGTCATGAGAAGGGTAAATGTATATTTTTCCATTAAAAACATGTGCTGATGGATCTGCTGTGTAAATGTTTGATACTAAAGGTTGCGAAATGGCACGCTTATTTAGGTCATCAAAATTGATGTTTTCGATACTTTCTTCAGGCATAATATTATATTTTGTAGTATTAACTTATTCTTCGTTCTTTTAATTCAGCTTCAATTTGTACTTCCATTTTCTTATTAATTTCATAGAAAAAAAGCAATCCTACTCCTATTAAAAACGGAATTGCTGGAAATATACTCACCAGCATTTTTGTTCCAGTAATGGCACTTGCTGTTTGCTCTGGTAGACCTGCGTCATAGCCGTAACCAGCTAAAATGGAGGCTAAAAGTGCTGAACCAATACTTAAACCACCTTTTAAACCTACCATCATTGCAGAGAAAATAATGGCTGTTGCTCGACGATTAGTTTTCCATTCTGAATAATCTGCAACATCGGCAATCATAGCCCAAAGTAATGGGATTGTGATTCCATAGAAAAATCCATGTAAAATTTGTGATGCAAACATTAATTCTACAGATGTTGGAGAGAAGAAATAAAAGAATATTATAAATAATGTTGAAACAAATAAAAACGTCATAAAGACATCTCTTTTTCCATATTTATCTGCTAATTTTTTTGATAAACCAATACCAACAATCATAAAAATAATACCACCAGCATTGAACAATCCAAACCCTGCAGATACTGGGTCTTCTCCAAAGAAGTTAATACCAATGCTTGATAAAAAGTCTAAAATTGGACTTATAAAACTTGTTAATCTATCTGCATCTACATAGTTTTTAAAATAATACACATAAGAACCACCTTTCATAGCTAGTGTAACAAAAACTAAAGTAGTCACGGTTAAAGTAATTACCCAAGGTTTATTCTTAAATAAATCTGATAGATCTTCTTTAATACTCGATTTTTGTTCTGGTTTAGGAACAATACGTTCACGTGTGGTAAAAAAAGTAATTAGCAACATGATGGTTCCTATAATGGCAAGCCATGTCATTACTATTTCTATTCCAACTGCCTTATCTCCTCCTCCAGCAGATTCAATAATTGGCAGCATAAATACTTGAACAAAGAATTGTGCAAACATTACAGCAACAAAGCGGTAAGCAGAAATGCTATTTCGCTCGCCCATGTCACCAGTAATTACACCACTTAAAGCCGAATATGGCAAGTTGTTCGCGGCATAAAGCAAAAGTAACAATGTGTAAGTGACAACAGCATAAATAACTTTTCCTTTATACTCAAAATCTGGTGTGCTAAAGGCTAAAAGTGCCACGACACCTAGTGGTACTGCCGTCCATAAAATCCATGGTCTAAACTTTCCCCATTTAGAATTTGTTCTATCTGCAATAGCTCCAATAATTGGATTAAACCCAAATGCAGCTATAAGGCCAACAGTTAGCATAATTGCTGAAGCATGGTTTGCTTCAAGACCGTAAATGTCAGTATAGAAAAAAGCTAAATAGGTAACTAATGTTTGAAATACTAAATTGGCTGCTAAATCGCCTAAAGCATAACCTACTTTTTCCTTTACTGATAGTTTTTGAGAGTTTATACTCATTGGTTGATATATTATTTTATAATTAACGAAAGGGTTAGTTTTTTTTCTTTAAATCAATTACTGCGTCATATGCTTTCTTTGGAGAATATTCCCTATCAAATAAAAGCGGATGATTGGTACGACCATTTATAGGCCAACCATTCAGCCAAGATTGCCCATCTTGCACACCCCAAAAGGTGACACGGCTTATTTTGTCTTTATGCTTGAGAAACAGCTTAAAAATATCTTCGTAACGTTTGGCAAGTTTTGTCTGAATTGAATCAGGCATTCCGTTTGGATAAGGATTCATAGTCGGGTCACCTTCAAACTGCTCGTAGCTTTGTTCAACAGCAGCACCATTTAAATCCCAAGGATTTGGTAAAGCGGTAACATCCAATTCTGTGAACATCACTTTAACACCGAGCTCTGAGTAAGCTATAATACTATTCTCGATATCCTCAATGTCAGGGCCCAATAGACTCCAATGCGCTTGCATACCAACCCCATCTATTTTCGCACCACTTTCTTGTAGCTTTTTGACCAATCGTACAACTCCTGCACGTTTTTCAGGCTTCCAAAGATTGTAGTCGTTATATACAAGTTGAGCATCTGGATCTGCTTTTGCAGCTTCTTTAAATGACAACTCCAAATAACTGTCACCCATTACATTATAAAAATTAGATTCTCGCAAAGTTCCATCTTCATTCAAAGCTTCGTTCACAACATCCCATGCGTCGATCTTACCCTTGTACTGTTTCACAATGGTGCTAATGTGTTCTTTTAAAATTGTTGCCATTTCAGCACTATCTTTCACTTGATTCATCCATTCGGCCAATTGGCTGTGCCAAACTAAGGCATGACCTACCACATGCATATTGTTATCATTTCCTAATGCTACATATTTATCGGATGTATCGAAATAGAACGTATCGCGTTGTGGATGAACATACATCCACTTCATAACATTTTCAGGAGTGATGGTGTTGAACTGATTTCTTAACAATTTTAGCCCCAAAGTATCACTTCCATCAATATGGCCGTCATTTAGAGCTGCGCCTACATAAAAATCATCTTCGAAAGAACTTTCTAAAGAAACCGTCTCTTTGTCTTGTTTTTGTTTTTTCTCGCGCTGGTCTTGACAGTTAATAGAGAGGAAGGAAAGGAAAAGTAAACTGCATACACTTAGTATTTTTTTTTGCATATAACGCTTTTAATTATTGATAAATTCGGAAATAAATGAATACAATCTTTTTAAAGATATGTTAGGTGAAAGATATTTTTATCATGGTTAACTCCGTAGTACGAATGATGCAAATAGTAGAAGAAATGACGCATTTAACAACGTTAATACTAGTTAAATTAGTTTTAAAGAAAAAAACTAACGGCTAACTAATTGTAGAATAAACTCAAATTTCTCATAAGCCATTCAACTGGAGCATTTTAAAATGAAACTTTCTTCGGATTACAATTCTCCAAAACGGATTTACAAAGGACATTTCTCCAGAAATAATACCAGCATCGAAGCCAAATAAAAAGCCGCCTAATTAAACTACGAATGCAATAAAAATTGACTTTTTTATAAATATTATTCAAATGGATATTTAAGATTTATTTCAGCCCTCACTTCATCTAAAATGGAGATTAATTCTAAGCTATTCTGCAGCGACCATAATTGATTTTCTTTTTTTTTCTTTTTTAAATGCTTATGACATGATATAATCTCATGGGCAAATCCCTTGCCTATTGTCGGTTTTGAAAAATCAACTTTTTTACCGTCTTTAATGATGCTATACCCTTGTGCCTCATGCCAAATACGATGAATTTGTATTTCTCCTTCCGTACCGTAAATTCTAGCAACCATATCGCTTTCATGGCAAAACCCAGTATACAGCATCGCTTGTGCATTATCATAGTTAAATACCGCCGATGTTTGAATATCAGCACCGGTTTCATGAAACTGTGCAGATGCCTGAATATCATTAGGTATGCCTAAAAGTAAATATGCCAAAAACACGGGATATGGCCCCATATCTAACAAGGCGCCACCAGCCAAAGCCATATTCAAGTTCCGCCCTTGCTCATCTTCCAAATTCTGTGGGAAAGAAAAATCAGCTTTAATGTGGATAATATCGCCAATTACCCCTTGAGCTATTTTTTCTCTGATTTCTACTATGGAAGGATTGAATCTAGTCCAAAATGCTTCCATTAGATACACCTCGTTTGTTTTGGAAGCAGCAATCATAGCTTTTACTTGCGTCGCATTTACAGCCAAAGGCTTTTCGCAGAGTACATGCTTGCCCTGGTTCATGGCAGCAATACTTAATTGGGCATGTGAATCGTGTGGGGTTGCGATATATACAATATCAACTTCAGGGTCTTGAAATAGGGCATCGTACGAACCATAATTTTTGATGGCACCGTGCTTTTCAGCAAACACCTCTGATTTTTCTTTGGAACGCGAGGCAACTGCATAAATAGAAGCCTGTTCCACCAAGGCTAAATCGTCACAAAATTGGTGCGCGATATTACCCAAACCTATAATTCCCCAGTTGATTTTTTTAGACATGCATAACTATTTTCTCTTCAATACTGCCTTTACAGCAGTTTCAACAGCTTTCGCATTAAGTCCGTATTTATTCATCAATTCACCTGGAGTACCGCTCTCGCCAAAGGTATCTTGGGTTGCTACAAACTCTTGTGGTGTAGGATTATTTAGAGCTAATGTTCTAGCGATGCTTTCTCCTAATCCTCCTAAATAATTATGCTCTTCCGCACTTACTACACATCCTGTTTTGGCGACAGACTTCAAAATAGCCTCTTCATCTAATGGTTTAATGGTATGTATATTAATAACCTCAGCACTAATGCCAGCATCTTCTAACTTCTGACAAGCCTCCAATGCTTCCCAAACAAGATGACCTGTTGCAACTATAGTAACATCTGTACCCTCGTTTAATATAACTGCCTTTCCAATTTCAAATTTTTGGTCTTCAGGCATAAAAACAGGCACTACTGGTCTGCCAAATCGAAGATATACTGGGCCATCATATTCAGCAATCGCCAAAGTGGCTGCCTTTGTTTGATTGTAATCGCAGGTATTGATAACTACCATGCCTGGTAACATTTTCATCATACCGATATCCTCTAGAATCTGGTGTGTTGCACCATCTTCTCCTAAAGTTACTCCTGCATGCGATGCACAAATTTTTACATTTTTATCTGAGTAGGCAATGGATTGTCTTATTTGGTCATAAACTCTACCTGTCGAAAAATTAGCAAAAGTACCGGTAAACGGAATTTTTCCGCCAATTGTTAATCCTGCCGCGATACCCATCATGTTCGCCTCTGCAATTCCTATTTGGAAAAATCGTTCTGGATTTTCATCGATAAAAGTTTGCATTTTTAGTGAACCTACAAGGTCAGCGCACAAGGCAACAACATTTGGATTTGTTCTGCCTAACTCTGTTAATCCGTCACCAAAACCACTTCGTGTGTCTTTCTTTTCTGTATATGGGTATTTTGTCATTTTGTTATTTTAAACTGTTTCTGTACTGCGAGAATTCTTGAATCTTACTTTTTAATACTAATAATCACCTAAAGCTTCAGGGTTTTGGTCTAGCGCTGTAGCTAATTGCTCGTCATTAGGAGCTTTACCATGCCATGCGTGGGTATGCATCATAAAATCGACACCATTACCCATTTCTGTATGAAGTAATATACAGACAGGCTTTCCTTTTCCACTTCTGGATTTTGCTTCTTCTAATCCCTCTAAAATAGCTTCGATATCATTGCCTTTTGTAACATCGATTACATCCCAACCGAAAGCCTTAAACTTAGCGCCGATGTCTCCCATAGGCATTACCTCGTCTGTTGGGCCATCAATTTGCTTACCATTTAAATCTATGGTTGCAATTAGGTTGTCTACTTTTTTACCGGCTGCGTACATAATAGCCTCCCAGTTCTGACCCTCTTGTAGTTCACCATCACCATGTAGGGTATAGACTATTTGCTTATCGTTATTTAATTTCTTTGCTTGAGCAGCACCCAAGGCAACCGACATTCCCTGACCTAAAGAACCTGAAGCAATTCGTATTCCCGGAAGCCCTTCATGCGTAGCAGGATGTCCTTGCAATCTTGAATTTAGCAACCTAAAAGTGTTTAACTCTTCTACAGGAAAATATCCCTTTCGAGCCAAAACACTATAAAAAACGGGAGAAATGTGACCATTTGATAAAAAGAATACATCTTCATCAATTCCGTCCATATCAAAGCCGGACTTAAGTTTCATAGTCTTAAAATAAAGGGCTACAAGAAACTCAGCACAACCCAAGGAACCTCCTGGGTGACCCGAATTAACTTTGTGTACCATTCGTAAAATATCTCTTCGAACCTGATGTACCGTATTCACTAATTCTGTATTCTTCATTTTTCTAAATTTATTGCTTTTATGGCCCCTTTATTTAAGAGCATCCGTTATTTTCAAACCTTCTACGGAATTAATTACCATATCAGGTTTAAAAGCATATTGGATTAAATCATCTTTTTTGGTAACTCCTGAAAGTGTTAAAATGGTTTTATACCCCATTTGAATTCCTCCGAGAATATCCGTATTCATAGTATCGCCGATGATGACCGTTTCATCGGTGGCAAGACCTAATTTTTTTCTTGCAGCACGCATCATAACTGGACTAGGCTTACCAACTGAAAATGCATTTCTTCCGCTGGCCTCCTCAATCATTCTAACGATTGCTTTAATGCCCAAGTTTGACCAACCTTTCTTTTTTGGCGATGGGTCGAGATTGGTAGCTATTAATTTCGCACCACCTAAAACCATTTCGACCGCTGTATTTGCCATTTCTAAGGTGAAATTTCTCCCTTCTCCGACTACCACATAATCTGGGTCTTGTGTCACTAAGGAATAGTCATGCTCGTGAAGACTTGATATGAGTCCGCCTTCCCCCAAAACATAAGCAGTACCATTCGGTTTCATAAAAGACAAGAACCCAGCTGTAGCCATGGCACTCGTATATACATTTTTTTCTTCAACATGTATTCCCATTGGCTTCAGTTTGTTGACAACATCAATTGGACTTCTCTGACTATTATTGGTCATAAACAAAAATGGCGTTTTTGTTTTCTGAAGATCGTCAATAAACTCCTTAGCCCCAACGATTGCATCGTTGCCGCTATAAATAACACCATCCATATCAATTAAAAATCCTTTTCTCATACTACAATCGTTATTTGCTTTTACTATCATTTCGCCTCTTACAGAGCCGCCCTGAATTCAATTTTGATTTTTTTAACCATTCCCCTTCTTGTAGTCTTCCAGGAATTTGGCGAGTCCTGCGTCAGTCAAAGGGTGATTCAGTAATCCTGTTATAGAAGATAGTGGTCCTGTCATTACATCAGCACCAATTTTTGCGCAATCGATGACGTGCATTGTATGACGTATAGACGCCGCTAAAATTTGCGTTTCAAAGGCATAATTATCGTAAATAAGACGTATTTCAGAGATGAGATGTATACCATCTGTTGAGATGTCATCTAACCTGCCAAGAAAAGGAGAGACATAAGTGGCACCTGCTTTTGCTGCTAGCAAAGCCTGCCCTGGAGAAAACACTAGAGTTACATTGGTCTTTATTCCTTTATCCGAAAAATATTTGCATGCTTTTATGCCATCCGCGATCATAGGTAATTTCACCACAATTCTTGGGTGGAGCGCGGCCAAAATTTCACCTTCTTTTACCATACCATCAAAATCAGTAGCAATGACCTCTGCACTAACATCCCCATCGGCTACATCGCATATTTTAGTATAGTGTTCGAGAATATTCGCCTGACCAGTAATATTTTCTTTTGCCATGAGCGATGGGTTTGTAGTTACACCATCTAAAACACCTAGCCCTTGTGCTTCCCTAATTTGATCAAGGTTTGCAGTATCTATGAAAAATTTCATTTATTCGTTTTAATTTTGTTAATACTCCTTACTATATATACTGATTGATAATATTTTCAAAAAGCTCTTGTTTACCACTTTGTAGCTTTAGTTCTCCATTTTCCTTAGCAATTGTGTAGAGGTTGTTCAAATCGAGTTTTCCATCTTCAAAATCTTTGCCTCGGCCTGTATCAAAAGAGCTATATCTTTTTTGTCTTAAAGCATCATATTGAGAAGATGATATAATTTTATCTGCTGTAATAAGGGCTCGAGCAAAAGTATCTGCCCCACCAATATGCGCATGGAAAACATCTTCCATATCCGTAGAATTCCTTCTTATTTTTGCATCAAAATTAACGCCACCACCTTTTAAACCACCACCTTTTAAAAATACTAGCATGGCTTCTGTGACTTCCATGATATTGTTTGGAAATTGATCTGTATCCCATCCGTTTTGATAGTCACCTCTGTTTGCATCTATACTCCCCAACATATCATGGGCAACTGCAACTTCCATTTCGTGCTGCATAGTATGGCTAGCTAAAGTTGCATGGTTTACTTCCAAGTTCAACTTAAAGTCGTCTTGCAAATTATATTGATTTAAAAACCCAACAACAGTTGCGGCGTCAAAATCATATTGGTGTTTCATGGGTTCCATTGGTTTTGGTTCAATGAAGAAAGTACCTTTGAAACCTTGACCTCTTGCATAATCACGCGCCATAGCTAAGAATTGTCCCATATGGTCTAATTCTTTTTTCATGCTTGTATTCAAAAGAGACATGTATCCTTCACGTCCTCCCCAGAAAACATAATTTTCCCCGTCTAAGGCAATGGTAGCATCTATAGCTAATTTTACTTGCGCACCAGCTCTTGCCAAAACATTAAAATCAGGATTGGTAGCAGCACCGTTCATGTATCTCGGGTTAGAGAAGCAATTTGCGGTACCCCAAAGTAACTTTACTCCAGATGCTGATTTTTTTTCTTTTATATAATCTACGATGGCTGCTAACCTTGTTTCTGATTCTGCAAGCGTTGAAGCTTCTTGAATTAGATCATAATCATGAAAGCAGAAATAATCGAATCCCATTTTGGTAATGAACTCAAAAGCAGCATCTGCTTTATCTTTGGAAGCTTGAATAGGGTCTGATGCTTTATCCCATTCAAAATTTTGGGTGCCAGGTCCAAAAGGGTCAGATCCTTGACCACAGAAGGTATGCCAATATGCTATGGCAAATTTGAAATGCTCTCGCATAGTTTTACCTGCTACAACCTGTTCTGGATTGTAGTATTTGAATGCCATTGGGTTGTCTGAACCTTTACCTTCAAATTTAATTTCACCAATTCCTTTAAAATATTCTTTGTCTCCTAGTACTGCCATTGTATATATTATTTATTCTTTACTAAATCTAATTCTTGTTTCCAGTTTTGATATGCTTTTTCGTATGGGGCTCTGTCTTTAAAGGGCATGAAAGTCATAACATGGTCATTGTTCATAATCGACTGCCCGAATTCTTTGAAGTCGCCCTGATGTAAGCCCGCTGCTCTGGCAGCGCCTATTGCTCCTGTTGTATTATATATCTCAATTTCGTGAGATATTAATGTTG
>ENA-ORXM01003898-ORXM01003898.1-marine-metagenome-genome-assembly--contig:-NODE-3898-length-13994-cov-4.339585_pt1 | contig 13994 bp, 13 predicted proteins | sample MGYA00237867_ERZ511480 | MGnify/ENA primary metagenome ERZ511480 (study PRJEB26309, sample SAMN06266103) | marine metagenome | isolation source: Algal blade | place: United Kingdom:Sidmouth, United...
TCACCTTCCGATAATGACCAGCTCGACTTCACTCAAGCTGCTCCGAGGTCGGCGACTTGGAGGCCGAAGGCTTCGCCGATGCGCAAGCCGGTGAATGCGAGAAATCGGATGAGCAAGCCGAGTTAGTCGTAGGGGCGCGACGCTTGAGCGGGTGGGTTGGTGACTTCGGTGGCGAGGGCTTCGACTTCTTCGGGCGTGAGGAAGCGTCGCTGACGGGTTGGTGACTTTGCGATGCGGATGCCGTCGACGGGGTTGACTCGGATCGCGCCCGAACGGATCGCGACCGACGGAATGTCCTGCCTCGATGACATGGAAGGCTCGCTGGCGGAGCGGATACTTTCGGATCGTGCAGAGCGCCGGATCACGGATGTTCAATCCGTCAGCGCCCTCATGCGCCGCTATGATGCTCCTCGCTCATCTGTACTCAATGCGATAAAAATACTGAACAGCGACGGCATCGTCATCCAGCAGACAAGCCGGACCTGGGTTTTCCAGCCGATTCTCGACACCCCGAATGCACAGGACGAAAGCCTCGCCTTTCGCCTGACGATGGAACCGCAGGCCATCGTCGCCCCCGGATTTCGGATGGACAGCCAGAAGATCGGGCTGCTGCGCCAGCAGATGGAAGAGTTCCTGGAGCGCCCCGACGGGGGCCTGAGTTCGGCGGCGTTCCTGCACATGGATTGCGCTTTTCACAGCTTTATCGCAGAAAGTTCGGGAAACCGGTTTATCCGGGGCACGCTGCTCGCGCATCAACGGCTGCGCCTGACAACGCAGAAGGATCACTCCATTCCCGATTTTCGCCTGCGCCAGTCTCTGGGAGAACATCTCGACATTCTCGACAGTCTGGAACGGATGCAGCGACAACTCGCCGCCGACCAGATGATCGTACACTTGCGCCGCAGCCAGATCCGCAAGCCCCGGACCGTCAATCGCGGTATCCTCCCACCGGGACGGGAGAGCGCGCGATGACCGGCCCGCTGATCGCCCTGTTCCCCGAAGCCAGCTTCGGCTCGGCGCTCAATTGCGTCGGGATTGCCCAACAGTTACAGCGCGAGGGAGCCGTGCCGGTCTTTGTGTGCCACCCCGGTTTCAACGGTATCTTCGCGGAATACGGGTTCAGGGAATACCAGCTTCCGGTCGCCTCCACAGCGGCACGGCAGACCGAGGAAACGTGGCAAGCCTTTATGACCGCGCATCTGGAACATTTCAGCCGGACCCCGACCGCACAGCTGACTACCTACGTCGCCCCCACATGGGAAGCCATCGTCGATACGGTCGTTCAGGTCGAGGCCGCACTGGAAGCATTGCTGAAGCGGATCAAGCCCGATGCCATCGTTCTGGACAATGTGATCATGTTTCCGGCCTTCGCCAATGCCGGGGTGCCGTGGATCAGGGTCGTGTCCTGCGCCGAGACGGAGATCGCCGACCCGAACGTGCCGCCCTACCTGTCCGGCATGGCGGCGGACGACCCCGGACGCCCCGCTTTCGAGGCCGCGTATCTGGACGCGGTCGATGCGGCGCACCGGCGCTACAATGTCTTCCGCCGCCGCTGTGCCCTCGCGCCCCTGCCCGCCGGACAGTTTCTGGAGCCTTCGCCGCACCTCAACCTGCTGTTGGCCCCCCGCGCGATCCGCCATGAACGGGCGCAGCCCTTGCCCGAGGATCGCTTCGTGTTCCTCGACGGCTGTATCCGCGAGGAAGCCCAGTTCGAACCGCCGCGATTGCCCGTCGATGACGGACCCCTCGTCTATCTGAGCTTCGGCAGCCTCGGGGCCATCGACACGCCCCTCATCGGTCGCATGATCGAGGCGTTCTCGACCCTGCCGGCGCGCTTTCTCGTCAATGTCGGGGGGTTTCTCGAACACTATCAGCAGGTGCCGGACAACGTCTGTCTGGGCAGCTGGTTTCCGCAGCCCTCCGTCGTCGCCCAGGCCGACCTGTTCATCCACCACGGTGGCAACAACAGCTACTGCGAGGCGCTGTATCACGGCGTACCGTCGCTCGTCATGCCCTATTGCTGGGACGGTCACGACAACGGGTTGCGCGCCGAACAGACGGGGACGGGCCTCACCCTGCGGCGGCACGGATGGTCTTCGCGCCAACTGGGCGACACCCTGACGATGCTGCTGAACGACCCGGCGATGCGCGAGCGCATGGCCGGGATCTCCGCGCGAATGGCCCTGGAGAACGGCGCGACGGTGGCGGCGCGGGCGATCTTGCGAAAGCTGGATCGGGGCTGACCCCGGCAACACGGTGGATCGGACCGATTGAACCGGCCCTGGTTTGCCGGAAGGTGATTGGTTCAGGTATCAGGCGACCTTATCAAGGCTGCTCAGGTTTTCATAGAAAGCCTCATCAGCTTTTGTCGGCGTGATGTATCAGATGGATCCTGCAGACCGCGATGCGAGCAGCCGACGTTTGTTGTACCATTCGACCCTTCCGAGCGTTTTCCACTCGACATCGCGCTTGGACATCCACGGCCCGAGGCGGTTGATGACCTCCCACGGTTCTCGCGCTCAAGTTCTTTGATCCGTAGCTCAGCAGCTGGTCCGAATTCCCGCGACCACCTCTGAAGTGTCCGGCTTCAGGGACGAAGTCCAATCTCCGAGGAGGTCTCGAAGAAAGCCGTCAAAAGTCCGAAGAGTTCACTTTGGGAGGAGATGGTGAGTTTCTTGTAAAGGTTTCGACGGTGAACCTTGACCGTATGCCCTGAGATCCCCAGTTTCAGGCCGATGGCGCGGCTGGAATGCCCCTGGACGATGAGTGCCGCAATCTGAGCCTCTCGCATCGAGATTTCTCCCCCTTGCTGACGGGACAACATGCGAAACTGGTGTTCGAGCGTCGACCCGGTGACATGGCCGCTCGATATCGGCCTGTTCAAGACGGCTTTGAGCGATGGCACCAGAACCTTCGACATAGAGCAGAATTTCGAGATTTCGCTGGCGCGAAACCGGCGCTTGCCGAAATTGCGACCCAGGGAAAAATGAACGGCGTTATCCGCGTCGATGCGAATCACGAGCCCCAATTCGTCGACCATTCGGGTGGAATGGAAATACCCGGAGTTATATTCACTGGCATCGAACCGATCCGGGGCGATTTCCCGCAGTGTACAGGCGGTCCAGTCGCTTGTCTCGAAGGCGAGCTCGTAAAACGGGTCCAGGAGATACCCGAACCTGCAATAGTTGCGGTCGAAAGTGGTCCGCAATGCCATGTCCGGTATCCAGCGGAACAGGATTTCCGGCATCCCGGTCCGGCGGTACAATACCGCCAGCACACTCTGGGTCGAAAAGACGGAACTGCAAAAAGGGACGGTCAGCCTTTCGAAGTCCTTGACCGTCTTGGCGGTGAACAGCGCGCCCAGAAAGTCGTATTCTGCCGCATCTATCGCTGTCATCTGTACCTCACCTGTCGCCGTTCGCTACGGATCCGGGGCCGGGTTCGCCCCCTTTCGCTCTTGCGAAGCGCCACCGTTCACCGCCCGAGAATCACGCACGAAGACCCGCTACCCGATAGCTCACGGTTATCGTACGTCACTTTAGTACCAAGACCAGCCGGTTTTCAGAAACAGTACCTCTTTGGTGGTATTGTAGTAAATCCTGAGAGTTGCAGGCTTGCGGCGGGAGGACGCTATGCATCACGAAACCACAGCCTGCTCGCGCAACACGGGCCTTGTCTCATCCGAATTGTACTTTTGGCATGACACATTGAGCTGGTGCGGTTTTTTCGAGCCGTCTCTCACCGTTCAGCCCGGAGAGCATTTCGAGAACCCCGAGACCAAGCGGCGGCTACAGAACCTCGTTCAGGCGACCGGATTATGGGATCATCTGACGATTCTGAAACCGGCGCCCGCGCCGGACGATGTCATCACGATGGTGCATCCGCAGACTCATATCGACCATTTGGCCGACATCTGCGGCAGAGGTGGCGGCGACGCGGGAATCCTGACGCCTGCGGGCCGGGCGAGCCTCGATATCGCGCGCCTTGCGGTGGGTGGCGTGACGCGGGCCGTCGATGCGGTTCTGGCGGGGGAAATCGACAACGCCTACGTGCTGTGTCGCCCGCCGGGCCATCACGCGCTGCCGGAGATGGCGATGGGATTCTGCCTCCTCGCCAATGCCGCGCTGGGAGTCCGACATGCGCAGAAGAACCACGGGTTGCGCAAGATCGCCACGGTGGATTGGGACGTGCACCACGGTAACGGGACCGAGGCGATTTTTCTCGACGATTCTTCCGTCCTGACGATTTCGTTGCATCAGGACTCTCTCTTTCCGCCCGAATCCGGCGGCATCGATATGAAAGGGGCAGAGGGCACGAACCTGAACGTTCCGCTGCCACCCGGTTCGGGATCGGGTGCGTACCGAGCGGCATTCGAGAAGATCGTCATGCCTGCACTCGAAGCCTTCGAGCCGGAGATGATCGTCATTCCCTGCGGATTCGACGCCTGCGCGCTCGACCCGCTGGGGGTACAGATGCTGTCCTCCGAAGACTTCCGCTGGATGACGCGGCAGTTGGTAGCGTTGGCGGACCGGCATTGCCGGGGGCGCATCGTCGCCACGCATGAGGGCGGGTATTCGGCGACCTACGTACCCTATTGCGGACTGGCGGTGCTGGAAGAGCTTTCCGGCGTGTCCGACCCGCTCCCCGATCCCTTTCACGAGCATATCAAGAACTACGGCGGGCATGACCTGACCGGCGACCAGAACACGGCGATCGACCATGCGCGCAAGGCATATTTCGGATGACCAGGACAAAGAGGAAGACTGAAATGAATACCCGAGCAAAGACCGGACAGACCCGTCGCGGGTTTCTGAAAGCTGGAGGCATCACGGCCGGTTCCACCGCGATGCTTGCCGGCATGAACGAATCGGCACAGGCACAGTCGGCCGATCCCATCGTGATCGGCTGCCCCGCCCCGCTGACGGGCATCGTGGCCGCCGATGGCATCGAATTCCAGCGCGGTCTGGAGATGGCCCGCGACGAGATCAACGGGATGGGCGGCATCCTCGGGCGTCAGGTCGAGGTGGTCTCCGTCGATACGGAAAGCAAGGGCGACGACGTGGTCATTCAGGCCGCTCAACGCCTGATCGACAAGGACGGTGCCAGCGCGCTCATCACCGGCTACAATCTGGAGACCGGCACGGCGCTGCATGATGTCGTGGCGGATGCGGGCATCATCGCCATGCATTCGAACACGGTCGCCGTGCATGACGAACTGGTGAAATCCGATCCCGATCGTTTCTGGGGCACGATCCAGTACGATCCGCCGGAAACGATGTATGGCGCGGGGTTCCTGAAATTCCTTCAGGATCTGGAAGACAACGCCGAGTTCACCCGCCCCAACAAGAAGATCGCGATCATCACCAGCCCCGGTACCTACTCGGTCAATATCGCCAATGCGATCAAGGACGGTGCAGCCGCCTACGGTTACGAGGTTTCCCTGTACGAAACCGTGACGGCGCCGGTCACCGACTGGGGCCCGACGCTGGCCAAATTGCGGGGCGACCCGCCCGCCGTCATCGCGGTCACGCATTTCTACACGCAGGATCAGGCGCAGTTCATGAACCAGTTCATGAACGACCCGACCAACAGTCTGGTCTATCTGCAATACGGTGCATCCCTTGCGGCCTTCCGCGATATCGCCGGTGACAATTCCGTAGGCGCGATCTATGCCACCGTGATCGGTGCCCTCCAGGACGAGATCGGCATCGAATTCGCCGATGCCTACAAGGCCCGCTTCGGCGACAACGCCTCTCCCAACGGGGGCGGCCAGACGTATCAGGCATTGCACGCCTATGCGCTGGCGGCTGCCTTGGCGGGAGGGCCGGGCGCGGCCTACGAGGAAGACCAGAACAGGCTGGTCGCGGATCGTCTGAAGTCCCTGATCTATCGGGGACCGATGGGGACCATGCGGATCCGGCCCGATACCCAGTCCGCCTACAGCTATCCGACCGAGACGAAGGACCCCAGCCTGGGTATGCCGCATATCTTCAGCCAGGTACAGGACAAGGCGCAGGATGGTGTGCTGATCGCGCCCGACCCCTACAAGAAAGGCAGCTTCCGGTTGCCGCCCTGGATGAAGGCGTAATCGGGCATGACCGATGTCGTCGGTCATATTCTGGAATGCCGGGGCGTTACCAAACGCTTCGGCGCTCTGGTCGCCGTGGACGGTATGGAGTTCGACGTTCGGCGGGGCGAGGTGGTCGGCATCGGTGGCCCGAACGGCGCGGGCAAGACCACCTTCTTCGACCTGATCAGCGGTCTGACGACTGCGACCGAGGGAACGATACGGTTTCTCGGTCACGACATCGTCGGCAAGTCGCCGCACCGGCTTTGCCATCTGGGCATGGCGCGTACCTTCCAACTCAATTCGGGTTTCGACGACATGAGCGTGTTCGAGAACGTGCTGGCCGCCCGCGTGTTCGGGCGGCGCAGCGCCGGAGGCTGGATACGCATCGGGCAGACGGACAAGGAGTCGGCACGGGCCATGCTTGCGGATATCGGGCTCGAGGACATCGCCGACGACAAGGTCGCCGGTATTCCGATCCTCGCCCGCAAGAAACTGATGGTGGCGACGGCCCTGATAAACGAGCCTGAAATCCTGATGCTGGACGAACCCGTCGGCGGGCTGACACCGCCGGAGATCGACGAATTCATCGCGTTGATGCTGTCTCTGAAAGCCAGAGGGCTGACCTTGATCTTCATAGAGCATGTGATGCGGTTCCTGACCACACTCGCCGACCGTGCCGTGATCATGCATCAGGGCGGGATCATCTATGACGGTGTGCCTTCCGGTCTGGCGTCGGACAGGACGGTTTCCGAGGTCTATCTGGGCAGCACGGCCCTGCAGGGCGTCGCATGAGCGCGCTGCTTTCCTGCGACGGGCTGGTCTCCGGCTATCTGAACCGTCCGGTCCTTCACGGGGTGTCGCTGACCGTTGCGCATAAGGGCGTTCTGGCCCTGATCGGCCCGAACGGGCATGGAAAGACGACGCTGCTGCGCACGCTCTCGGGGTTTTTGCGGATGCGCGAGGGGCAGATGTCGTTCGACGGGCAGGATGCGGGAGGCTGGTCCGTGCACGAGCGGGTCAGAGCCGGGATGATCCACGTGCCGCAGGGCGATCAGCTGTTCGCGGAAATGACCGTGGAGGAAAACCTGTTGATGGGCTCCTATCTGTGCACGGATCGCGTCGAGGTCGCGAGGCGGCTGGACGACGTGTTCGCGCTGTTCCCCAAGCTGAAGGAACGCCGCGATCAAGTGGCCAGCAGCCTGTCGGGCGGAGAGCGGCGCATGGTCGGAATCGGGCGCGGTCTGATGGCGGATGCCAGATTGCTGATGCTGGACGAGCCGTCCCTGGGGCTGGCCCCGCTGGTAATCGAGCAGATCTATGCCGCACTCGGAGAGTTGCGCAGCCGGGGGATGGCGTTTCTGGTCATCGAGGAGAATCCGAGCCGTCTGCTCGATTTCGCGGACGGCCTGTGCCTGATGGATGCGGGCCACATCGTCTGGAGCGGCAATACCGATGAGGCAAAGACCTCCGGCGACATTCTGAAGACATATCTGGGTGGACACTGACGCATGGATGTACTGAGCCAGATACTGATCACCGGCCTGACGCTCGGGTCGATGTACGCGCTGGCCTCGGTCGGGCTTTCGCTGATCTACGGGACGCTGGGCATGTTCAACATGGCGCATGGGTTGTTCATGACCATCGGCGCCTATGCTTCCTACTCGGTCGCGATGGCTTTCGGCATTCCGCTGATCGTGGGCATTCTGGTGGCGATGGCCACCGGCGCGCTGATCGGTATGCTGACGCATCTTCTCATGGTGCGGTTCATGCTGGGAACTGCGGATTTCGGGACGAATATTCTCGTGGCCACCGCTGGTCTGGGCATCCTGCTGGAGGACCTCGTCCTGAAGGTCTATGGCGGCTATCCCTATCCGCAACCCCTGAAGGTCGAGGGAGTCACCCGGATCGGCAACGTGACGGTCACCTATCAGGCCCTGGTCGTCCTTGCCGTCGCGCTCGTCCTGATCCTCGGCGTCGCATTCCTGTTGCTCAGGACCCGCTTCGGCAGGGCGATCCGTGCGACGGCCATGAACCGCGAATCGGCGATGCTGATGGGGGTCAAGGCGGATACGGTTTTCCTTCAGGTGATGGCGCTGGCCGGGATGCTGGCGGGGGTGGCCGGGCTGATGATCTCGACACAAGCGACGCTCAGCCCGCAGATGGGGGGCGACCCGCTGTTGAAAGCCTTCGTGATCTGCGTGGTGGCCGGTCTGGGGAATGTTTGGGGTGCCGGGCTTTGTGCCTTCGGCCTCGCTCTGATCGAAGCCGCGATCGGCTATTATTTCGGTGTCAGGTTCGGGTTTCCCGCCATGCTCATGCTTGTCATTCTGGTGCTCGTCTGGCGCCCCCAGGGCCTGTTCGGCCGAGAGACGGTGGTACGGCTATGAAGCGTTTCGACGATCTGCACCGCCATCTGCTGATTGGCCTCGCGATCATTGCCCTGTTCGCGTTGCTTCCGCTGGTCCTTACCCAGAGATACCTGCTGGGCGAAGTCGTCGTGTTCTTCATCTGGGCGATGGTGGCGACGAACTGGAACCTCCTGATGGGCCATGCGGGGGTGTTTTCGCTGGCGCAGATGCTGTTCTTCGCCGTCGGAGCCTACGGCATGGCGATGGGTGTGACCTTTACGGGAATGTCGATCTGGGTCGCGATCCCCGTCGCCGCGATATCCTCGGCCTTCCTCGCGCTGGTCATCGGCATGGCCTGCCTGCGGCTGACCGGAGCGTATGTGGCGCTATTGACCTACGCGATCGCGGAGATGGTCCATATCCTGATCATCACGGATACCGAATGCTTCACGATGGTTCGCAACAATTGCCAGCAGTTATTCGGCGGCGCGACCGGGTTTTCGCGATTCGACGATTTCGGCTTCCGTCCCTTGCTGAAGGGTAACTGGATACTGGGGAACTACTACACGGTTCTTGCCGCCTTCGGCCTGACCATTCTGAGCGTCGTGTGCATCATCCATGGACGCCTCGGTCTGGCCTTCCGGGCCATTCGCGACAACGTGGGCTATGCCAGCAGTCGCGGCATCGACCGCAAGACATACCAGATCGCGGCATTCGCCCTGTCGGCCTTGCTGACCGGACTGGCCGGGGGGGTCTATGCCGCCCATTACCGATTTGCAGGGCCGAGCCTCTTCGAATTCTCGACCCTGATGTTCATCCTGTCGATGGTCGTCGTCGGTGGGCTGGGTTCCACCTGGGGCCCCCTGATCGGCACGGGGATCATGATGATCGTGGTCGAACTGTCCAAGGAGATGGGCGATGCGCGCAATCTGGTTCTGGGTCTGGCGTTGATCGTCTTCGTGGTGCTGATGCCCAGGGGCCTGGCTCACCTGTCGACGACATTTGCTCGACGCCTGAACCGGGCCGGGCGATCCGGAAAGAAGAAGTCCGAACCGTGAGTGCACAACGCGAAATGATCGTCTTCAACGGCCGTGTCCTGACCATGGACCCCCGCGCGCCGAGAGCGTCCGCCCTGTCGGTCCGGGACGGGAGGATCGCGGCCGTCGGTACCGATCGCGCGATCCTGGCTTCGGCAAGCGGGACCGCCCGGATCATCGATGCGGGCGGGCGCAGCATCCTGCCGGGCTTTATCGACAGCCATGTGCATCTGTTCCAGGGCGCGGCGGAGCTCGACTTCATCCCTGTCGGCGGATTGACCGACCTTGCGGATGTGCGCGACAAGGTCCTGGCCTATGCGGATGCGCGACCGGACGAGCCGCTGGTACTGGGCGTCGGCGCGTTCTACGAGTTGTTTGCCGACAAGCGCATGGCCCCCCGGCTGCTTCTCGACGACATCATCGCCGACCGGCCCTTCGCCCTGCTGGCCGCCGATCTGCATTCCGTCTGGGCCAATACCGCAACCCTCGAAAGGGCGGGGCTCTTGCATGGTGCCCCGATGCCGGAAGGCAGCGCGGTCGTGATGGCTCAGGACGGCAGGGCCAGTGGATTGTTGCTGGAAACGGGCGCTTTCGGCCCGGCACTGGCATTGTCGCGGACGGGGGGGCGGGACATGCTGGGGTATGTGACCGGCGGCGACCCCGATCCTGCGGCCACGGCGGCGGAACGCAGCGCGGACAAGGCGGTGCTGGTCAGGGGACTGGACCATGCCGCCGCCCACGGCATCACGACCCTGCACAATATGGACGGCAATTTCTATCAGCTCGAATTGCTGAGCGAGCTGGAGGCCGAGGGCAGGCTGGGGTGCCGCGTCCAGATCCCGTTTCATCTCAAGAACTACGACCCGCTGGACCGGCTGGAGGAAGCGGTCGAGATGCACAGGCGGTACGCGGGGGAAAAACTCTGGTCCGGGCGGGTCAAGATGTTCCTCGACGGCGTGCTGGAAAGCCGCACGGCGCTGAAATCCCGGGCCTATCCCGACGATCCTCGAAACCACGGCGAAGCGGTGTTCGATACCGATCACTTCAATTCGGCTTGTGTCATGGCAGACGCGATGGGGTTGCAGATCAGCGTGCACGCCGTCGGCGACCTTGCCGTGACGCGCGTGCTGGACGCTTACGAACTGGTGCAGACGAAGAACGGCCCGCGCGACGCGCGCCACCGCGTCGAACATCTGGAGGTCATCACGGATCGTGACCTCGGGCGGATGAAGACCCTCGGTGCCGTCGCCTCGATGCAGCCGCGCCATGCCGCCTTCGGTGGTTTCTTCAAGCCGCCAGCCCCCGACACCGTCCTTTTCGGCGATGAATATGCGCGCGCCTACGCTTGGGCGCGGGTGCGACAACGGGGGATTCCGCTGGGATTCTCGACCGATTGGCCCGTCGTGCCGGTCAACGTGATGGCGAATATCCAGTCTGCCGTCTCCCCCCTCCCTCTGGGACCGGATTGGCCCGATCAGAGCCAGACCCTTCAGGATACGCTGGTCTCCTACACCGCGACGAATGCGTGGATGGCGTTCAGGGAGGATCACCACGGCACCCTGCGTCCGGGCTTCGCCGCCGATATCGTGATACTCGGCGGAGACATCGAGAGGCAGCCCCTGCACGAGATGGCCGATCTGTCCGTCGCCATGACGATCTGCGGCGGCGAGATCACCCATGACGCAGGTGTCCTGTGAAGGCCGCATCGCCTTTGGCGAACAGGTCACGGTGGTCGCATACCAACCCGAGGATCCCGAGCCGATGACGGAAGAACACTGCCGGACCTATTACTCGGCCACGGCCCGCGACAAACGCGGCTTTCCGGCACTTGCGGGCGACGTATCGGCGGATGTGGCGATCGTTGGCGGGGGATTCACCGGAATCGCCACGGCCGTCGAACTCGCCGAGCGCGGGCTGGACGTCGTCGTTCTGGAAGCCAACAGGATCGGCTGGGGGGCGACCGGGCGCAATGGCGGGCAGGTCACAGGCAGCCTTTCGGGCGATACCGCGATGCTGCGGCAGTTCGGCAAGACTCTGGGAAAGCCGGGCGCCGCCGACTATGTCTGGAACCTGCGCTGGCGGGGACACGACATCATTCGCAAGCGCGTGGCGACATACGGAATCGACTGCGATCTCACCCCCGGTCATATCGAAGCAGCGATCGGACCCGGACACTTGAAACAGCTCGAAGCCGTCGCCGCCGAGGCGCGCAGCCGTGGCTTCGGCGACGACCTGACCCTGCTGGATCGACCGGGCATCCGCCAGCTCATCGGCACCGACCTCTATATCGGCGGGTTGCGCAACATGCGCAACATGCACCTCCATTCCCTCGACCTGTGCGTGGGCGAGGCGCGTGCCGCCGAGACGCTGGGCGCGCGGATATTCGAAGACAGCAGCGTCACGCATATCGAACACGGATCCCGCCCACGGGTCGTGACCGGTCGGGGCATCGTCGAGGCCGGTCAGGTCCTGATCGCAGGCAATGCACTCCACCTTCTGGAGCAAAGGGCGCTGGGTGGTGCCCTGTTTCCGGCGAGCCTGGCGAACATGGCGACCGCACCCCTGAGCGCATCCCAGGTCGAGGCGGTCAACCCGCAGAACCTCGCCGTATACGATTGCCGTTTCGTGCTCGATTATTATCGGCTGACGGCGGACAAGCGCCTGATGTTCGGGGGCGGCACCAATTATTCCGGCAGATCCTCACCGGATGTCGCCGCCGAACTGCGCCCGGCGATGGAGCGCACCTTTCCCCAACTCGAAGGGATCGCCATCGACTATGCCTGGAATTGCAGCGACGGCATCATCGCCAACCGTATTCCTCAAGTGGGTCGTGTTGCGCCGAACGTCCTGTTCGTCCAGGGCTATTCGGGTCACGGGATCGGCCTGACGCATATCATGGCGGAAATTGCAGCGAACGCGATGACCGGACATGGCGAGGAATTCGATCTGTTCGCCGGCGTCAGACATCTCAGATTGCCATTCGCCCGTAGTTTCGGCAGCCAGATCCAGGCGATCGGCATGGGCTTCTATACCCTGCGCGACAGGTTTCGTTGAGCGCAGCGGGGCGCCTATAGGCATTGCGGTACGCATCAGCGAAGGCAATCTTTGGCGGAACGGGCGGTCGAGCTCCGCCCTGCGGGTCGCACCTGGGCACAATTCTGCTCGCTGTGGCATGACGGGCGGTTTCGGACTCGGTGTTCGCCAAGTATGAGGATCGGCTGGAGAAATGCACGGGGGCGACTGGGTCGGTCTGTCTGCTGCACGGATCGGCCCCGAACCTCTCGCCCACCCCGCGCACCCTCTACATCACCACCTACTACGTCGAAGACGCCATCGAACTCAGCCCCAATCACCTGCCGAGCCGCTATACGCACGAGCTGGTGCGCGGCAAGGCGACCGGGCGGGTGCGCTGTTCGGCCTATGAGATGGAAATCCCGGAGAAGCCCAGCAGCACCTCGTTCTTCGATTAGCAGGCGGTGGGGGAGGAGTAATTCAGTGCAAAAGTTTGTTACTCTGCATAAAAGTCGGGGTCGGGGATTCGCCGGGAGCGGACATCGCAAACGCTGCTTCGGCGCGCTCCACTGCTTGCGGCACGCATTCGATCCCTCCCCGCAAGCGAGGAGGCAGGCGATATACGCAATGTTAGCGCGATGTATAGCCCTCCCCGTTCTTCACGGGGAGGGTTGGGTGGGGGCGCGCGAAGCGCGCTTTCGCATCTGCACCAAAATCACCGGCACCATCGCCATCACCCCAATTGCCATCGTTGCCAGTCCCGGCGCGATGAACAACAGGCTGACCACGCCCACATACCACCGCTCCCATGCCCGCATCGGGGCGAGCATGTATCCGGCGAAGGCGGCACCGATGGTGGCGATGCCGAGCATGGCTCCGCCGGGGGTCGCCGCGAGGAAATCGGTCATCGAGTCGAGCCCAGCGAGCAGCTCGTGTTCACCGATCAGATCGATCGGGTGGTAGCCGGCCTCGCCCATCCGACCGCCACCGAACGATCGCAGCAGCTCCGGTGGCGTGGCATCGTCGACCTCGATCGGCCGCAACGCCAGCCCGAGCGCTTGGACCATGCACTGGAATCCGCCGCAGAAGCCGAACATCGGCACGGCGGCGGCTCGGATCAATTCATGCAGCGGCGCCACCGCAGCTGGGTCATAGAGCGCCGGATCGGTACCGTTGCCGCTGATGAAGATGGCTCGGACGTCCAGCTGACGCACCAGCGCGGTGCTCACCCGGTCGTAGCGCACGAGGTGACACGGGAGCCCGGCAAGGTCTTCCAGCCGATAGGTGATCCACGTTCGTGCCGCCAACACCTTCTCGCCCCAGATCTGCGACCGACCTCGCTCGTGCTCGTAGTCGACGAAGAGAATCACCCGGCGGCGCCTACGGCCACGGTCATGCTCTGGCGCCTACGGCCACGGTCATTTCGCGGCGCCTACGGCCACGGTCATTTCGCGGCGCCTACGGCCACGGTCATTTCGCGGCGCCCACGGCGCCGTGCAAACACATGTCGACCGCGAACTGCTCCAG
>ENA-ORXM01003899-ORXM01003899.1-marine-metagenome-genome-assembly--contig:-NODE-3899-length-13988-cov-3.555891_pt1 | contig 13988 bp, 9 predicted proteins | sample MGYA00237867_ERZ511480 | MGnify/ENA primary metagenome ERZ511480 (study PRJEB26309, sample SAMN06266103) | marine metagenome | isolation source: Algal blade | place: United Kingdom:Sidmouth, United...
AGGGCCTTCTCCTTTTATGCCACTGCCCCAGCCCCATTGCGCACTTAAACTAATGGACATTAATAAGAGGCAAATAAATAAAGAAATTTGTTTTGTACCTCACCATTTAAGCCATGCTGCATCGGCATTTTGGCTAAGTGATTTTGAGAACGCTCTGTGCTTTGTTTACGATGGTGGTATGGCTAATGAAGAATGGTTCGGTGGCTTATTTAATGCCAGCCGCACTGATAATATTACTTCTATTGATCGCTTTGGTGCGCAACGTTACGCGAATATAACGCATGTTTATACTGCGGTTACCGCTGTACTAGGTTTTTCCCCATTAGAACATGAAGGAAAAATTACTGGTTTAGCGGCCTATGGCAAAGATAATTCACAGTGCGACAATGTACTTAATCGTTGGTTGTTGGAACCTAGAACATTAGATGGCTTGTTGCATTGGAAGAATATGTACAGTGCTACTAATGTTCCAAAATTAATGGCCAGCATTAAAAAAGTCGAAGTATTAAAGCAAGACTTAATCGGCGTTAGTCGCGAAGATTTGGCGTTTGCGGTACAAAAACTTGCAGAGAAACACGTTCTTGAAATTTTAAAGAACTGGCAAAGCACAGGACAAGAACTTAATAATATTTGTCTATCTGGCGGTTTGTTTGCCAACGTTAAAATAAATCAGCGTATTAGTGAGTTAGGCTTTAAGAATCTGTTTGTATCACCACCGATGGGAGATGATGGAACAGCTTTAGGTGCTGCATTACACGTGGCATCACAAGGTGACGATTTCTCACCTAAACGAGCTGATCACGTTTTTTTAGGCCCCGTTTCTTCAGCACAAGAAATTGAACAGTTACTTGCTAATAAAGACGTTAAGACTATGGTGCTAGATGAATCACTTAGCACTGCAGATACCGTGGCTAAGTTATTAGACGATGGAGCCATCGTTGCGGTATATCAAGGACAATCAGAATTTGGCCCTAGAGCATTAGGTAATCGCTCTATTTTGGCAAATGCCGATGATATTGATATTAATCGCAGTCTTAATAAAAAACTGAATAGAACTGAGTTTATGCCCTTTGCGCCTATGTGCTTAAAAGACGATGCGCATTTATATTTCCATAATATAGATAAAGTGGAGCACAGCGCTCAATTCATGACAGTCACTCTTGACTGTACTGAGGTGATGCAAAAGCTTTGTCCTGCCGTTGTACATTGTGATAATACCGCAAGGCCACAGTTAGTAACTAAAGACACTAATCCGTTTATATATGAAGTGCTCAGTGCATATAAAGCATTGAATGGTAAACCAGCTCTTGTGAACACTTCTTTTAATGTCCACGAAGAACCAATTATTGCCTCTGTGGAAGATGCGCTTAAAGGTTTCTTTGAATCCGGATTAGATTATTTATATCTTGCTGGCCACATTATTTCATTACAAGATAATCCAGAACTAGAAAATCAGTATCTAAAAGAAAAAATATCAGGTTTACGCCAGCAAATTAGAAATAATAAACAGCATATTGCGCTGCAATATGATGAAATAAACACCTTTCAGAATGAGTTGCATGAACACGCTGCATTGTTGAATGCCAAGACGCAAGAAATAGCACTAAAAGACCAGGCATTTAACAATATTATCAATAGTTCATCTTGGAGAGTAACCGCACCATTACGGGCTATTTTTAATGCATTTAGATAAAATAAGAATCAATTCATGACAAATGTTATTTTAGTGACAGGCGCCACAGGATTTGTGGGCACTGCATTGCTACCTAAATTAGCGATAGCCTTCCCCGATGCCGAAATTATTGGTCTAGCTCATAAAACACGAGCAATAAACGTATTAGAAAGTGTAGATTACCGAATCTGTAATTTGACAGATACAGAACAAGTCAGACACTTAATTGAGCGAGTTAAACCCGATTACGTTATCAACTTAGCCGCTATATCTCATATACCAACGGCATGTAAAAATCCAGAATTAACATGGAATGTTAATTTATATGGTGTATTGAATTTACTCAATGCATTGTCGAGTATTAATATTCCCTGTACTTTTTTACAAGTAGGTTCGAGTGATTGTTATGGACAGTCGTTCGCTGATAACGAATCAGTTGACGAAAATACTGCATTTATGCCTATGAACCCCTATTCAGCAAGCAAAGCTGCCGCTGATTTAGCCGCTTTTTCGTACCGTCACAAAGGACAGTTAAAAATCATTCGGGCTAGGCCTTTTAATCATAGTGGAGCAGGACAACCAGATGATTTTGTAATTCCAGCCTTCGCCAAACAAATAGTTAACGTAGAAAAAGGGTTACAACCTCCAGAGATAACGGTCGGTAATCTAACCGCTGAACGCTGCTTTTTACATGTGGATGATGTCGTTGACGCTTATATTAGCCTTTTACTTGCGCATCAAAAAATAGAATCTGGCGACGCTTTTAATATAGTCTCTGACCAGGCGACAGCCATTCAATCTATTCTTGACGGTTTATTAAAAAAATCCTCTCTTAACATCTCTGTTTTACATGACCCAGAGAAACAAAGACCTAGTGATATACCCAGAGCAAAAGGCAGTGCGGATAAGTTAAAGCAGTTAACACAATGGGCGCCTAAGGTAACAATTGATCAGTTATTAGATGATGTACTGACGAGCTTTCGTCAGGAGAATTAGATAGTGACAAAGAAACTCGCTAACAATACAGTACAAATCGATTTTCCTGATCTAGAGCTGCGCATTAACAACGCGTTAATGAACAGGTCCTATAAAAGCTTCACTCCCTTTACAGCCCCCACTCCAAGTTCTTTTAACTTGCCATTAAATGAGTTACTGAAATTTAGAGATCAACAGTTTATTGAAGCATGCTTTTATAGAATATTAGGTCGAGAGGCAGATCAAGAAAGCATTGATCGCTACTTGAAAAAACTACACAAAGGTTATGATCCTAGGTTTATTTTTGCGGTTTTACGCTATTCAAAAGAAGGTAAACGACGCTTTGAAAAATCTGATCGATCGCTCCCGTCTCTCCGAAAATATCAAGTATTGAGCTTACCGATCATAGGTAGACTGGTCGTTAAGATTTTACCTTTGTACCAAGGAATGCGTCAAAGACGATTATTTTAACAACATCTTATCAAGCAACATGGCACTACTTTCATACCAATCCATCCATTTATAATCTGCCTCTACTTGTAATTCAGGGGCAATGCCATTTTTTTCAATGTCTTTTATTTTAGAGACAAGATCGGATGGGTCATCTAATGAGAAATAACCTATTTTATCTTGCCCTACTTCTCTGTGTATTGGGGTATCACTCGCCATAACTGGTAAACGGTTCGATAGACTTTCTACAATAGGTAACCCAAAACCCTCGATGTAAGAAGGAAACAACAGCATTTTTGCTTTCTTGTAGCAGTATTGCAGCTCTAAATCATTTAAATCATGCCAAACAAATAAATTAATATTTCGTCGTTTATGATTTTTGATTCTCTTCATTAACTTTTCAACTTTCCAACCAACATGACCGACGATGAATAAATTAACGTCTTCTGATGTATTCCATAACTCTTCAAATACATTCAATAAATGTTGATGGTTTTTACGCGGCTCTATTGTCGATACGACTAAGTAATTAGACCCCAAAGCGAGTTTGTTTTTTAAGTCAGTACGTACTGTTCCTTTGGTCTTTGTCTGATATTTAAAATCCCCTCCTAAAAAGAAATAATCAAATCGTTTTTCTACGACTTTATCTGGATAGAATTCATTCATGTAGCTAATTAAATCGTCTCTCGCAGTCTTTGAAATACTAATATATCGCCCAACATACTGAGTGGAATCATTAATCCAATTTTTAAAAATTTCATTGTGATATGAGTCGCAATATTCACCATGTGTAATGGGGATTAAGTCATAGATAACAGCAATAATATCAGCATTTCTTAATTTAAACTGAGCGACGCTAGGCCAAATATTGGAGGTCCAAGTCGCATCTAGCAGCAGTAATATATCGCCGTCTTTAATTTCATCAAAATGGCGCTCATTAACCTCAGAAACAGGAGTGTTTTTCTCTCCACTTATCAATTTTTTTATAAACTTAATAGGCTTTAGCAGTGAGCGATCGATTAAATAGTTTAGGCCGAAATTTTCTCGAGGTGTAAATAGAAAATGTCTAACTCGAGCAAATGGTATAAGCATACAGCCTAGCTCTCTGGCCCCTCGATAAAGGCTCCGACAATAATGCTTTAACAGATGATTAGCCGACTTTTTTCCGCTTTCTTCGTTCGAATGTAGGTCGTCAATAGTCAGTGGTTGAAATTTACCTCCACCAATACAAACAGGAACGACTTTAAACGTTTTTGACTCTTCAGAAATTTTTTCGAAGTTATCCATTACTCGACGTACAACCCTCTGAATTCCTGTATTTAGAGCGTTATTTTGAGCTAGATGCGTACAATCGACATAAATCGTCTTCATTAAAAAATAACCTTGCTTACAATAAGAAAATGACGCTATTTAGTAGAAAAATAGAAGAAAGAATGCCAATCATATTCGCTAACATATCGTAAAAACAAAAGCCACTACCGTAATAGTGATCCCAACATTCTTTCAATAATCCGACCAAAAAGGTAAAAATAATCGCGTACATCATTGGCAATATTATATAGCTGGTTAATAGGATGCCTGCGCTATATTGAATATGTAGAATTTTGTCTGGCTCTGTCATTTTTTTTCTAAAAGCAGAGATCAGCATAAATTACTTCACCAGCCAGTCGTTCACTTGATTGATAGCGTTTTCGTTAAACTGCCCACTTAAATTCAATAAATTTAGGTAGTTGACAGCATAATCGTATTGTTTTTTACGATATTCTATCTGCTGCTTAAGTACTTCTCTTTTTGTATCTAGCACATCGATGACAGTTGCGGTGCCATATTTGTAGCCTTTTTCCATAGCATCAAACGATTTTTGTGCCGATAAAATTGCTTTAGCAGATGCTTTGATACTCGCTACATTAGCAGAGACATTAAGATAGGATTCTTGAATGTTTTTTGAGATCAATCGGGTCTTTTCTTCATAAGTCGAGCTGCTTCTCTCAAATTCTGCCTGCATCTCCCTGACTCTAGCATTGGTTTTACCTCCACTATAAAGAGGCATACTAAGGTTAATAGAGGCGACTTGTGATTTATATTCTGAAGTGGAGGCAGCTTGATCACCTATGTTACTTTGACTAGCTGATAACTGAAGATATAGCGTCGGTAAATGCGCTGCGCTGGCACTTTTCATTGAAGCTTCTGCTGACTCTACTTTTTTCTTTAGCCCTTTCAGTTGATGATTGAATCGTAAACCTTGATCAACCCAATAGTCCTTATCTCGACCGTCAAAGTCTGCATATTCAAAGGAATCACTGAATTTTGATAATGACGATGTAACATCATAGCCAACTAGCTCACCTAATGCAGCGCGTGTAATTGCAACAGTATTTTTTGCAGCAATTTCTTCCGCCGCCAATCTATCTAAACGCGCTTCGATATCGAGAACATCGGTCAATAAAGCTAACTGTCGTTCATACATGGATCTTTGAGATTTAAGCTCACTTGCAGTTAGTTTTTTCTCCGATGTAATCTGAGAAAGTACATCTTCAGCAGATAGAACAGCTGCATAACGATCCAATAAATCCACTGAAACATTAGCAACTATCGCTAAGTAGTTTTCTTCTGATTCACTAACTCTATAATCAAATGACTCTTTATTATTGAATTTAGCTTTATTAAAAAGATCTTGCGTTAGGCTTAGTTGATAACTCTCACCGTTATAATTCTCTTGAGTCGTAAGGGACTCATAATGAGTACGATTCCTTTTCGCTGTAAAAGATACTTCTGGTAAAAGCTCGCCCAGTGCTTGTCTAGCACGGGCTTTGTTCGCTTCTAAATCTGCTGCAGCAGTTGCTATGCTTGGTGATGATGCAAGCGTTTCTTTATGCAGAGTAATTAGGTCAACAGCTTGTAAGCTTTGGCAAATCGTTAATGTTGTTACTAATAAAACATAATGTAACTTTTTCAAAGACGGGCCTCTTTATTCTTCAATCATTGAGCGAGAAATCGCATCAGTTGCTGGCTGTAGTAAATACTCAAGTACAGTACGTGACCCAGTATTAATAAGCACCTCTGCTGGCATACCTGGTAATAATTGTAATTTACCTAATTTTTCCATCCCTGTCTGAGTGATCTCGATTCTAGCAAGGTAATAACTAATCCCCGTATTTTCATTGATCAAACTGTCCGCTGAGAGGTTAATCAGACGACCATCAATAACAGGTGTTATACCGCTTTTAAAGGAGCTAAAACGAATGTCGGCATCCATACCAATTGATAGTTGGTCGATATCCGAGATAGATACTTCCGCTTCTACAATAAGAGGTTCCCCTTCAGGAACAATATCAAGAATAGGAGTTCCTGGTGCAAGCACTCCACCAACCGTGTGTATATTTAACCCTAAGATCATACCGTTACTAGGCGCTAAAACATCTGTACGTTTCACTTGGTCTGCAATAGCTGAAATGCGCTCTTCTAAATCGAAGATTTGAGATTGGGCCTCCGATAGTTGAATCGAAACATCTCTATTAAATTCTCTATTAGCTTGTAATATCTGCAAGCGTGTCTCTTCGATTTGTACCCGTAGCCCTTCAATGTGAGATCGATTCTCTTCAATCTCTCCTTCCGTTCTATCTTTGCTACGCTGTACATCGACAAGCCTTTGCTTGTTGACGAAACCATCAGCGAGCAATGCTTCATTATCGCCAATCTCATTTCTGTAGGATTTCAGTAACAACTCTTTATTTGCATTCGATGCCTGAAAGCCAAGAATACTAGTTTCTGATTGGGTTATTTTTTTCTCTAACAAACCAATTTCACCTTGTAATGATTCTCGGCGTGCTTTAAATAATTCTTGCTCGCTCAAAACAACTTCGGCTATTCGTGGGTCATTACTTTGCAGAAAAGGGAACTCCACTGAATTAGCCTTATCACGCTCTGCAGTTAAACGTGCCTGTTTCGCGCGCGCAATCGCCAATTGGCTTTGCAAAATGCTTAGTTCTGCCAGTGATTGTGTTTGATCAAGTACGATTAAAACATCGCCTTTCTTCACTTTGTCGCCATCTTTAACATTAATAGCGGTAACAATGCCTCCTTCCAGGTGCTGAACTGTTTTTCGATTGTTTTCAACTTTAACAGTACCTGACGCTAATGCAGCGCTGTCAATCGGAGCAATTGCACTCCAACCACCGAGTACAACAAATACCAAAAAAATGATCGCAAAACCCACGAGTTTTATCGATCGATCACTGGTTTTAATGTCACTTGCTGTCGGATCTTTTTCTTTAAGCGGATTAATCTCTCGGTCATATTCATCCGCAATAGCAAAAGAGGCTCTTCTTGCCGCCATTATGTTTTCTTCAGAGATATCTTCCGGAGTATTCTCAGAAAGTGTTTGTTCTTCTTCAGCCGTACTTTTAGAAAGTACTTGGTCTTTTTTATCGTTTTTAATATCGTCAGGCATCGTCTTAAATCACTATGTTCAATTCGGTTTGTTTTCTACAGCTGGTGCTGCAGATGTTTTAGCTTTACCTTGTAACGTTGCTAATACTTCATCACGTGGACCATACAGCTTGATTTGTCCTTCGTTTAATAGCATTAACTTATTCACTGACCCTAATATGCTCGGTCGATGTGTTATGACAAAAACGGTCGCTTTGCGCTCTTTTAGTCGCTGAATGGCGGCCATCAAAGCTTTTTCACCAGTGTCATCTAAATTAGAATTCGGTTCATCAAGCACAACCAATGTTGGATCGTTATACAATGCACGAGCTAAACCTATTCTCTGACGCTGACCGCCTGATAAGCCACTACCCTGTGATGCAATGATAGTGTCATAACCATTAGGCAACGCGAGTATTAATTCGTGAACACCCGCTGTTCTTGCTGCTTCAACCACTTTAATTGGATCAATTTCACCAAAACGAGCGATGTTTTCACTAATACTACCTTCAAACAACTCAATATCTTGCGGCAAATATCCTATATGGGGGCCTAGCTCTTCTCTATCCCAAGAGAATATATCGGCCCCATCTAAGCGTATTTTTCCACTCTTTGATGGCCAGATTCCTAGCAATCCTCTAGCTAATGTCGATTTGCCAGAAGCACTTGGTCCTATAACACCGATCACATCACCTGCAATAGCTTGAAAGCTAATGCCTTTAATAGCAGGTAGTTGAGCGTTTGGCGGAACAATAACTGCAGCTTCAAAAGACACAGCACCAACCGGGTTAGGCAATGACATTGTTTCATTGTCGTCCGGTACTTTAGATAAAATTTCTGACAAACGACTGTATTGACCACGTGCCGCAACAAACCCTTTCCACGCACCGATCATTTGATCAATAGGTGCAAGTGCACGACCAAGTAATATAGAGCCCGCTATCATCAGACCAGGGGTGATTTCATTATTAATTGCTAAATAGGCGCCGACACCTAAAATTAATGATTGCACTAATAATCTTGATGTTTTTGATATCGAAGTAATTCCACCGGCACGATCACTTGCAGAGGTTTGCCAAGATAGGACTCTGTACTGCCTTGTTAACCAACGCTCACGTAAATCTCGCAACATTCCCATTGATTCTATTACTTCGGCATTCGCTAAGTTTTGGCGTAATGCATTACCTGAAGCATTCATCTCTTCATTTGCTTTTTGTAGTGGCTTGCTCGTCGCATATTCATTAATGACAGCTAACACTGTAAGTAAAATAGCACTGGCAACTCCAACCCAGCCATACCAAGGATGAAACAGGAACATCACAAACATATATAACGGTATCCATGGCGCATCAAAGAAAGCAAACAGACCGTTTCCTGTCATAAACTGACGCAGACCATTCAAATCTTGAATAGGTTGCGCTCCACTCATAGCACCACCGGTGTAAAGTGACTGTTTAAAGCTGACATCAAACGCTCTTTTGTTTAATTGCATGCTCAACCTGGTAGCAACTCGAACTAATATTCGTGATCTCACCCACTCTAAAGCACCCAAGGTAACCATCATCAAAACTAGAATTAAAGTAATCATTAACAAGGTTGTTTCACTACCACTGGTAATGACACGATCATAAACTTGAAGCATGTAGATAGCAGGTACAAGCATTAATATATTGATGCACATACTAAAAAAAGCGACAGATATAAAAGAAGAACGGCAAGTTGCGAGAGCTTGCTTCAAGGGATTAGGTTTATTTGCACTCATGAAATGAGAATCTCGGTAAATGGAACACAGTAGACTAGATTTAATGCACGTATATTAGGTCAGTTACAAAAAAGTAAAGGACGACATGCCGAAAAAATTAAAGCCGAATGCTAACGAAAAAACCTCCCATCATAGAAAAAGGGGTATTTTATGCAGCAACGCATCATTAAATTCACGATTTAGTGTCCGATTTAAACGACCGTTTAAACCGTAAATAATGTTCGGGCTTTATTAGGTTTTAATCGTACACTATAATGCGAATATATCCAATATAAGGTTTAATCCGTAAACTGAGGTAATTCATGGCAAATATCGCCTACTTGCGTGTCTCTACAGACCGACAAGATGCTGATAATCAAAAACATGGCATTCTTGAGTACGCCAACAATCATGGGATTAGCAATTTAACATTCGTTGAAGACACCGTCTCAGGAAAAGTAAAATGGCGCGAACGTAAATTAGGGGAAATGCTTCAGAACGCAAATAGCCAAGACACCATCATTTTTTCAGAAGTATCACGTATTGCCCGTTCAACGTTACAAGTATTAGAAGTTTTAGAATATTGCACTGAGCGACAAATACACGTTCACATCGCCAAACAAAACATGGCGTTTGATGGTTCTATGCAGGCCAAAATAACCGCAACTGTATTAGGGATGGCAGCAGAGATAGAACGCGAGTTCATTTCTTTAAGAACACGAGAGGCCCTAGCTGCAAGAAAGAAAATTGGCATGATTTTAGGCAGACCCAAAGGGCCAGCAACACACACAAAGCTAGACAAACACCATCTTCAAATTCAGGACTTAATAAATAAAGGTGTCAGCAAACTCAGCATTTCTAAAATAATAGAATGTGCCCCCTCAACGCTGTATGACTACATCAATCGAAAAAACATAAAAAAACAGGAAAAATTAATTGTACTGGTTGGTCAGAAGAAACATCCAAAAACATAATGTATTTTAAAATAAAAACCATAAAATACATCACGTTATGATCAAAATAGATAAAAAAAGATTACTTCATGAAACTCACATTTCATGAAGTAATCTTTTCTGTACAGTACTGTAGTAAGTTAAAAAAATCACCAGTTTGTATCTTCAATATTCATAAGAGCTGCAGCAATTTCATCTCGACTAGTACGGCCACGGACTTTCTTCTTAACTCCATCTTCCTCGACAAATAATTCACCTTGTGATTTTTGTGAAAAAGAAAAGCAGAGCATGTAAACAGATCGCCCCTGTTTTTCTGTCGTCAAAGTAATGTCCCAATCTGATTTTTTATTCAACTCTCTAACAGAGGGAGTTAGAACCCGTTGATTAAGATAGGAAAATCGATCGTATTTATTGCCTAAGTCGAAAATTATCCGAAACTCTTCAACCGTAATTTTCAGCCAATTATCCGCCAATGATTTTTGCTCTACTTGGCGTAATAATTCATAGAGTCGTACAGTATAAGCACTGTCAAACTTAGCAACATCAAGCAAATCAATCTGAGTAAACTTGGAAAGCATCCCAGTTAAGTAATGGGATACTTTACTACCAAAGCTAATTTTTACCGTATCGGAAGAGTATTCTGTACTATCAATCCAATTCATAACCAACGTTTTTTTCTCAGTTGGATTAATAGTAACTTGTCGATTCATCAGCTTACGAGAGGCATTTTTCAAATCTCGCCAAGGTTGAGAGGTGTTGTAAAGGTTTTCCCACTGCTTAGCAGTTATCTCAACATTGATATTTTGCCCTTCTTTCGGCAACTTATGGGAATCTATTTTACTAATGGCATGTAGTAATAAGCGCTTTTCGACCAGTGTCATGGTGTACGCTGAACGAACCAACTCATTATCTTGAACCGCAAGCTTAGAATCTTCATTATCCAGTCTAGGATGCATATCGTATTAAACTTATTTTTATAAAAAGACACATTTAATATAATAGCACAATTAAGAATTCGTCAAGATTTTTATATCCAATAAGCATTTAGAAGCTGAGGCTTATATGATAAATAATCTATAAATAGTTACGACAAATTTGACACCTATAAGTCGAAATATTTTAAATAATTCAGTATGAAATAAACCAAATAATCATTCTAAAATTATGATTATTTTTAAATATAGAAATAACGACAAATTTGACACCTTTCGCTAAGTACGAGACCTATCCCAATTTTTTCAGCTATTTTTTTAAAAGAAAATAGCTGAAAAAATTCAAAAAAACCTTAAAACCACCCTAAAACAATCTCAAAAACCACCTTAAAAACTACCTTTCTCCCCCCCTCTAAATCATCACGAAAACACCACAAAAATCACGTCTAAATTGGCAACGACAAATTTGATACCTTTACGACAAATTTGATACCTTTCAACGACAAATTTGATACCTTTCAACGACAAATTTGATACCTTTCAACGACAAATTTGATACCTTTAGACCTCTACAGCCCATAACTGGCGTGGTTTAGAGCTATCCTAAAAAGTCTTTAAAAAGATATTAAAAAGATATTAAAAAGATAATACTTCGTATTTTTCATCCAATTTCAATCCAAAAGACCACCCAAATGACTAGCCAAATGACTAGCCAAATGACCAACGAATAAAAACTAGAATGAACAAAAAAAACTGTTTTCAAAATTGAAAATTATTTCTTTCAAATGATCGACTGTTTGTGTTACTTTAGAAAAATCACTACATGATCGACGGGTTGTGTCAGTGATATTTTTAAAGAATCGACGGTTTGTGTCAGTAATATTAAAGAATATAAAATAGACATTTTGTGTTCTTTAAATTTAATTAATAAAATGAATTTGGTTTGTTAATTAAATAACAGGCAGAAAAATCAACCATTTAAATTAATAATGTAATATATAATATTATCGACTGTTTATGTAAATTTCAGAAAAACTACAATGATCGACGGTTTGTGTAAATTTTAGAAAAACCACAATGATCGACGGGTTGTGTAAATTTTAGAAAAACCACAATGATCGACGGGTTGTGTAAATCTGAGAGTGATTCTAAAGATCGACTTTTTATGTCAGTCGATCTTAGCTACAGGATCGACGGTTTATGTAAAATACATTTTTCATTTGACCTCTGAATTCAATACCAGATCAAAAATCGTAATAATGCACCAATCAAAGTAAGTTAAAATAACAAAAGCAGATTAATACCTCAGAAAACGCCATCAAAATTCAAGTTATAACTTCAAACAAAAAGTTTCTAAAAAGCCCATAAAGCGGCTAAAATCAGTATAATCAGCATTTTTAAGAGCAGTCTTTTTTTCACCCAGAAGCGCAAATCGTCACGCTTCGACAACTTACGTAAATGAGTTATGAGCGAAAACACAGACAAGATACAAACAAGCCTAGAAAATATTAACCAAGACCCACAGATCAACATGATACCTGCCACCGATGGTGAGATAGGACAGTTGATCGTGGCAGAAGCAAATTACGATCGCTGGTCGAATTTTCTTTTTCCGCATTCAAAAAGTAATGATATATACGGAAAAAGAAAGCGACAGTGGAGCGTTACACTACCCGATGGTGTTGAAAAATCTGCTCAAATTGAAGTGATCCCTGCCCAAGATGAAAAAAGTTACACCACTAAAAGTTATGATGTATTTCTTGCGGTAACAGAAATTTGGAAATCAAAAGACATGACTGACGATGTCATGGAAATCCATTTAGGTGACATTGCCAAAATTTTGGATTTGAAAGAAAACGGACGAGTTGTAAACATGATAATGGAAGAGCTGCGCTGTCTACATGACACAAAAGTGTCTTGGGTCTTTTCCTTCCATTCATCAGATACCAAAGAAGATACATACAAAAATCAGCGTGTGTTGGACACTTTTGACTATGTACAGAAATCAGAAAGGAACCATGGAGAAACTAAAACCACTTGTTCAATAAGATTATCCGAACATATCCGTTTAAATATTAAAAACAAAATCACCATTCCGGTTAACTTTGCAGCAAGAAAAAAAATCCGTTCTAGTATTGCAAAAGCACTATACAGTCGACTTGATAATTTACTCTTCCAAAATCCTATTTATATAAGAACTGCACTTGATTTGATCGAAGATTTAAACATCAAGCCAGGTCGATATTTGTACAAAAGTCAGCGAAAAATTTTACTGCAGACTCTTCAAAAAAACCTCAATGGCTCAGAAATGTCACAGGTAGGCTATTACATTTACGTTGATGTCGAAGAAACTCCAGATAAAAAAGATTGGCAGTGCATTTTCAGAACAAATTATTCGGTAGGACAGCTCGAAAACGAAGAAAGATCTGAGTATGAGAAAAGCTTGTCTGGAGATAATTTATCTTTATTTGAGTTAATTGAAAAAGAAATAGGTGCTTGCCAAAAATACACTGAAACATATCAGCTTTTATCTCTCTCTTATGATGAATTATTTATTTTGAATGTCATAAAAGAATGGAAAGAAACCACTACTCACAATACTGCGATTGAAGATAAGCAAAAATATTTCGTAAACTTGATACATCACACTGTTCACAAAAGAGGGTTGAATTGGATTACTTCCTGCGGGGAAAAATGCCAGCTCCGACCTGAAAATATGCTTTTTTAAGAATAAATCTCATTACCCCATAGAAACATTAAAAATCAGTCTCTCAGGAATTTATAAATCGCCGCTCAGATCCTCTGAGCGGCGATTTTAGCTATTAACAAGGCGTAGT
>ENA-ORXM01003900-ORXM01003900.1-marine-metagenome-genome-assembly--contig:-NODE-3900-length-13977-cov-17.961295_pt1 | contig 13977 bp, 19 predicted proteins | sample MGYA00237867_ERZ511480 | MGnify/ENA primary metagenome ERZ511480 (study PRJEB26309, sample SAMN06266103) | marine metagenome | isolation source: Algal blade | place: United Kingdom:Sidmouth, United...
ATTCCCAGGCGGTAGCTCAATTCCCACTCTCGATCTTGATAGGCAATGATGCCAATTAAAAAGTGCAGCACGATTAGCTGATAGGGTCCCCCATTGACCAGCCATTCATCAATCGAACCCGCTGACCAAATGGGATAAAAGTGCAGTCCGATCGCTGCTGAAGTGGGAATAACTGCCGCTCTGCCGTAATCGTCATCAATGGGGTTCGAATACTCACCCGCCACAACCCTTTGGGCTGCCGCGGGTGGCTGAAAAAATCAGCACTCTCTACAACCTCATCATCCTCAAACGAAAACACAGCAAGAAAAAAACACGCCAGCAGCCCCAACCAAACCAGACTCACCAAACCCAGCGCCTCAACCAAATGGGCACGCGTCTCAATCGGCGGCAACAAACCCCATATAGGATCAGCCAATACTTGCACGCCAATCGCCAGCCCAAACCACAGCAAAGCAGCCGCGGCAAGGGCAACATACTTGTCGTCATTCATAAAGTACTCCTTATATATATAGTGTAGTGAAAAAACATCAGAAACGCGGGCGCGCCCGATACGCGCCCGCTTGTAAATGAAACGCCTACGCATCGTCCACTGGTAGCAATGGCAAAACCATCGACTCCCAGCGACAAGGGATATCCATCATGTTGCACATCGTCTGCACAGTCCACTCCATCACATCAAGTGCTAGATCAGTCTGGTCACCCGCCTGCATCAATTCCTTAAATTCTGGGTCTGCTTCAATACTGTGGCGCACAAGGTGGATCATCAGCTTCGACGGACCTTCCGTCTCGCCGATAATCCACTCGGCCAAATCGAAATTCTTTCTCGGTGGCGAACTGGATGCACCGGGCACACATATAGCCTGTATAAAGGCTTTGGGGATCTTAAACGTTGGTTCGTTTGTAGAATCAATCTGAGGATCGTTCGGTGAGGAGCTTTGCTTGTCGGGCATAATCTTATTCCTTATATAATATATGTTTAAACAACAAAAGAGCGGCTATTTACTCCTGCCCGACAAGACTTAACGCTTGACCAATGGTCTCACGAAGGAAAGTAAATAGCCGCTCTTATGACTAAAGTATATCGTGTTTGGTTTCCCAATAGAAAAACCCATCAGTCATAAAGCGAAGCTTGTCGGGCAGTTTGCTTTAGTGGTTGCCAGAATATCACGGCGCGATAAATTTGTCAACCCCCAAAAATAGAAGCAGCCAAACAATGTGACAAATCTGTCAGTTTGGCGAATTTGGGAATTGGGGGTTGACACCTTGTTTGATTAATGATACAATTCAATCAAGTCAGTAAAACATTAATCAATCAGGAGATAAAATCATGTCAGCAATTCAAACGTTCGAAACAAAAGCAGCGGCACAGGATGAAGTTAGCAAGATGCAAGGATGGAATACTCAGATCGTAGATGTCCAGCGCGAAGGATTCCACGCAGACGATTACGACGGTAATGGAGAGTTGATTGTCGATTATGTGATTTGCTGCAATGGCAACTTGCACTTAATGGAGGATGGGTTTGTTAACTAAGCATGGCGGCGCTCGTCGCAAGTCCCGCCCCGCTGACCAGCGGGGCGGGGCGGGGCGGGGCCAAGGCCGCAAGAAATCGACACACGCAATCAAGGCTGGGCAAAACCTGATTGCCGAAGTGTCACAAGGTGAAAATCCGATGATCCTACCGTCTGCATTCGACGTCACTTTCAAGGATAGCCACACGATAATTTTGACGTGCGACGAGTACAAAATAGCGATACACATATAGACAAAACAAAAGCCCCGACGATTCGCAAATCGTCGGGGCTTTTGTTTTGTGTGAAAGATTTTCGAGGGACAGAGCGCCTATACTACTGCCGAGTTTGCACCACCCACGCGGCCTTGGTTCGTCCGAAAGCAATCGAGTAAACTTGCCTCCTGCGCGCATCTACACTCCGACTCTCCAATCGAGGCGCTATAGAGCGATATCGCTGTTGCTAGTGCCGATACAACCAGCATGATTACCAGAAGCACGCCCGCCTTTGTCATCATGACTAGTTCGCGATGAACGGCATGTATATCTTATTTTCGGTTATCACTTTCGGCTTCGGCTTGGCAACCACCACGATTGGCGGTGGATCCGGCGCATCCCGTAGCGGACCATAGTTGCGAGCAAAATATCGCCAGTCGCCATCACTCAGCACATTCGCATACTCTACGCCCACGCCCGTTACGTCATGCTCTGGCTGAAGCCAGTAATGCGTAAGCGATTTGACGTCGTACGGTCCAAATGTCGCCTCGTCACGTGGTGCTCGCGTCTCGTATGTGCGCTGTACATTAGCTCTAGTCCAGCCGATTGACGCAAAATAATCGTATCCAGCCTGTGATATTTGCAAGCGACAATCGGGGTGTTCTTGCTCGTGCCTCATCCCAAGAAAATGCATCCATTCGTGCTGGATCACCCGCTCCGCCTCTACAAAGTTTTCTTCTTCAAGCGCCCAATCGAGCCATCCGAAATTCATCGTTGGATCTTTTGGCGGTATTAGCAGCGCATCTTGGCCGAGGTAGGACCACGAGCCCTCTCTCTCGAACGATATGCGCACCATGGCATGGTCACGCGTTGGCGGTAGCGATGCCGTGCCGCCGCTGTTCGGTTGCCCGGCTGCCGACCACACGTAATTGAGATTCAATCTCATTTCTAGCACGTATTTGATGACCAGCGCGTGCAACTCCGGCGCACCGTCCATAAATTCGACCGTGATCGTTTGGCCGGGCGTCCACAGTTTGCGAGTGAGCGCCACGCCACGCGTTTGCGGCGTTTGCGCATAAAGCCGCTCGGTCATTTCAAGCGCGCTGCAAAAAAGATGTACCCGTCTATGTTTTATCAATTCATTGGTTCCAATATGCTATTCGGCTCGTATGCGTTTGGCTCGTGTGCTGCCCGCTCAAAACGATCTGAGCGAAGCTGCCATCCGTCTCCTAAAATTTTATACTCCTGCGCCAGATACTGCGTAAAATCGTTTACCGCTTGATCCGCCACTGCTTTTGCCTGTGCCAGCTTCGCGAGATGTGCCACTTGTGCGTCTGTGAAAATGTGTTCTGCTGCCTGTTCTGCTGCCTGTTTTTTTGCCATTATGCCGCCTTTAGCGCGGTGACTTCCGCGCTCAGTTCTTGAATTGCTTTAATCATCGGTGCAATAAATTCTGTGTATCGTAGGCCGTGAGTCTCTTTTCCATCTTCAGATTTGTCGTAGATGTATCCAGCGAAATCATTTTCGCCGATCACCTCTTTGACCTCTTGCGCAATCAGGCCGTAATGCGTGCGGACTCGCTTCTTAAATGTAAACGATACGGGTCGCAACTCTTCGATGAAAGCGAGTCCGCGATCTTTTTTCAATGTTTTGATGTACTTTTTATTGTTTCGATCCGATGTTTGAATCGTCCCATTCACAGCCCAGATGTTGTCCCATCTAAAGCCGGAAGCCCCAAGGCTTGTCGCTCCATCGGTGGGAGAAAATAAAAACCCGTCTGATACACTTGCTTGGTTTACCCCGTTAATAGCGAACGAAATCGATCCGCCCGTTTTTGCATTGACGAAAGTGTTGCCCGCAGAATTTTGCAAAAATCCATAATCCGTACCGTTGGCATAGTCTCGATGCGCAAACACCGCATCGTTTGTGTGCGTTCCGTCGTGGCCGATGGCTGCGCGGCCTAGCGTGTGCAGCGTGTCGGTGCTGCTCGATTTAATTACATTTGTTCCGATATTCAGATCATGCGTGGCCAGTTCAATATCTGTATCATTAATGTTCAACGCAACCACGTCGTTTTTAGTAAAACGTAGAAGCGCACCAGTTTTAGCGTTGATTTTTACGGAGCCGAATGAATCCTGCCGCAGACCAGCGTCCGTACCGTTGGCATAGTCGCGATGCGCAAACACCGCATCGTCGGCGTGCGTTCCGTCGTAGCCGATGGCTGCGCGGCCTAGGGTGTGCAGCGTGGCGGCGTCATTCGACTCTATAACGTTCGAATTAAGATCGATCTTTACTTTTAAGTCGAGCCGATCATCAAATAAGATCGCTTTCACGACATTATCGATCCTGTACTGAAAATTTCCACCAGTCGGAGCGCCATAGATAGAGCCACCGTTTGCAAACACTCTAATGGCTACAGTGTTAGCCGTCATGTGATCACGATGACCGAAAGTTGCTACATTCCCCGATGCTGGGCCAGGAGAAAAACCTATTCCTGCGCGGCCTAGCGTGTGTAGCGTGTCGGTGCTGCTCGATTTAATTACATTTGTTCCGATATTCAGATCATGCGTGGCCAGCTCAATGTCCGCATCGTTTACCACGAACGCGGCAACATTGTTTTTTCGAAATTCTATTGATTTTCCTACTGGTGAGTTTATCCTCACAAATCCGCTTGAGTGCTGATACAATGCGATGTTTGTGTTGGACATGTGATCGCGATGCCCAAACCCAGCCCAATTGCCAGCGCCAGATGGAAAGCCGATGGCTGCGCGACCGAAGGTGTGAAGCGTATCCGTAGACGTACTAGATATAGCCTGCCCACCAAGATGGAGCGTACCAGTCATCGGCACGGAGCCATCTTTTTTGAAGTCGCCGGACGCCGCTATGGTTGTATGAATTTTTGCCGCAGACCACAATTGATTCGTTGCGCTTGTTGTTGAGTCATTGATCGTTCGATGAATCGTTGCATCACCCGTGTGTGACGAGAGGCCGCTCGATACTGAACTGACTTCCGAATTGATCTTGCTCGCAGACCATAGTCGCGTTGCGCTTGTGGTTGAATCGCCAATGGTTCGATGAATCGCTGCATCACCCGTATGCGATGTCAGGCCGCTTGATACAGTGCCGATTGTTGCGTTGATTTTGTTGCCGGACCACAGCACCGTTGCGGCGGTTGAACCATCGTTGATCGTCCTGTGGACTGATGCAGTATTGGCGTGCGTGTTGATCGTGGTATTGATTTTCGATGCAGACCACAGCACCGTTGCGGCGGTTGAACCATCGTCGATCGGGGCATGGATCCCCGTATTCGCTGCGTGTGCAGCGAATCCCGACCCGTCGTTCATATCGGCTATCAGATTGGCAACCGAAATATGAGACGCCTTTTGCGTTGACGTGTCCCAAAATGGGATTAAATCCGCGCTGTTTGTGCTGGTTATCGCTGGTAGTTGTGAAAATGTTTTAGGCATTTATAAGATTCCGTCTAGTTGTCGCTTTAAGTCGATGAGCGTCTGGTGTTCATTTGGTGGCGGGTGGCCGATTGTGCCTACTAGCAACCTTGTCGTTCTCAGTCCGTATTGGTCAACCTTTGTTTCGGTCTCAATAACAGATAAAACCGAGTCGATATTCTCAATCAATTGACCATGTGCAAGCCTCCTAAATACACAGCGTATTTGCTCCATTGGTCTGATCAGACGTGGTCCAGCTATGAGCGAGAGCGCGAAATCACGCCGGACAAGATTTGAGCGTTGTAATTCCGCTAGTGCCAAATCATAGAGAGCGTTTGAGGCTGCTATATCGTCTGCTGGAGCCGCGCCGATACGCTTGACCTCTGGGTATGCCTCAACACGTTCTACGCGGCCGTATGATGATTCTATTGCTGTGTTGACAATATAGTTATTGGCTGCGTCTAGTGTAAATCCAGCCGGAGGCGTTCGCGTGCAATCTGCCAATGTGACAGATCCGCGATCACCATATGGATAGATCCGGCTAATCAAATTGTACGAATCGTCTGCATAGCTGATATCGCGGATGTAAAAAACGTTCGGATCGCTTATATCCGGCTGTGTCGGTATCTCTATTGCTCGTAATCCACTATCCATCCAATTGGATGAGTACTGGAGCGTTCTATCGCCAACCAGATAGAATTGTGTGCCTGACAACTCAGCCATCTTTATGGAGCCATTTAGCACCGTTTCACCGTCATACTGATGATAGATGCTGTTGATTGGCGGCTGGTCATCCGCGTTGAATGACCAGCCACTTGGCGCAAGCGCTTCGAGCTGAGCAAGACTGGCCGCGTGCGTTACATTATCAGCCGAATTTGTAAATGTGTTTCGAAAATTTAATTCGCGCATTAAATCCGATCCGCTGACAATCATCTTTATGTTGCCATCGCTCGACGGAACATAACCAATATTGTCGATAATGCCCGCGCCGATCTGGATTGGTCCGGCTGCGGTAATTGCTCTGCACCGCGCAACTCTTCGCTCAACTATTAGCCCAGCGTCCGGCTGCGTCATTGGCATTTCAAATCTAAAATTTCCAGAGCGCGAGAGCTTGCAAACGTTTGACCAGCTGATCACATTTGACAGCGGCCCTGATCCGTAACGTGTCCCGTCCGGCGCTTCGATATCAACAAAAAATGTTACATCCATTGATCGAAGTGCCTCACCGTTATGTTGCAGGCTACATCGGGCGTGATGTCGATCTCATTTGATTCGTTGCGCAGAACCAGCCACGATGCCGATACGTGGTTGTTGTTCAATGTTAGCCCGTTATATGCATCGATTCCATTGGCAAATATCTGAGATTTGCCGCAATTGATTACCAGCTCATTTCCGACCGCAAGGTTGCCGGACCATGTAAAGGAGCTATCGTTAAGCTCGATCAGTATAGACGTGAGCGCGCCGCCTGTCGGCGTGATGATAATTTCTGCATCTTCGACCGATTCTGTGCCGATCGAATCGACAGTGAATAGGTTCAGTGATGCGATCAGCGTCCCGCTGGTGACAGTCTGCGAGAATGATCGCCACTTTGTTTGGCTCACCTCGAAGGTTAGATCCAGTTGGCTATATGATCGCCCATCTTTGTAATTCGCCTCGCTTTTGACGTGCATCAATCGAGCATCTTTGTAGGTGAGTGCGTTGTCCTCATAGCCTTGTCGTTGCAGGTTGCCCAATTTGCCGATCTGCGCACGGATCTGCTCCGTTTGAGCGCGTAAAGTGTCGCCACCATTACCCGTTGCAAGTGTGTTGCCTTTTTCATCCACGATCAGATCGCCCGTTTCGTCATCAATTAGGCTCACCTCTTCTGCATAGGTGCCACGGACAACAATTTGTTGTCCACGCGGTAAGCGCCTAGTACTCCCGAGATAGTCAATCGAATGACCGTTAGAAGTTTGGATCAAGCTAGAATCCACGCGCCCCGTGCTGGTATCCTGCTTTATGTTGTACTCTGCGAGTAGGTTTTGCGATCCATCTGCCAAGAAATATTTGTAAAAGAATGCCATTAGCCATTGACCCCCACCGCTCGGAATGCGTCAAGAATGCCCAGATTGGCCGCATCCCTCACAACATCCTGATCGCCGGACCCGTAGAAATTTTGTATCAGCGTAATAGGAGCGTTTGTCTCGGTGCTGGTGGTGGTTGTTCCACCGATAGACGGTAACTCGAAGTCGGTGAGTCCAGAAAGTGCAGAATTAAATGCACCTGCGATTCGCGGCTTGCCCTTTTCGATACCATGGGCGATACCGCCTGAGATTGCGATCTCGCCAACTTGCTTACTCATTTTTCGAGATGGAGATCTAGCGTCTAGCCACCTCATTGCTGATGTGTAAGCTGTGTTGGCCGCCGATTTTGCCGCCGCCGCTATTTTGCCAGCGCCTGCAGATATGCCGGATGCAATACCGCTTGTAACGCTAGATCCCACGCTTGACCAGTCGATCGCAAATGCCGTTTTGATGCCAGTAACAGCCGCCGTCGCCTTTGTGGTGACAGTTGTCACCAGTGACGCCATACCTGTCGAAATGTTCGTTTTCATTCCAGAGACTGCAAGCGATAGAGTCAACTTGATTGCGCGCCATGCTGCTGCTGCCACCAACTTGATAGCATCCGTTCCGGTGGTCCACGCTGTTTTTAGTGTTGCCCACATTGTGGATGTAGCTGTGCTTAATGCCGTGCCCGCCGCCTTCCAGATGGACTTGATCTTACTCCACCAATTGAGAATAGTTGTGGATACCGCCAGTATTCCAGTGCCCCAAGCTGTTTTCAGCGCCGTCCACATTGTGGATGTAGCTGTGCTTAATGCTGTGCCCGCTGCCTTCCAGATGGACTTGATCTTACTCCACCAATTAAGAACCACCGTGGATACTGCTAGTATTCCAGTGCCCCACGCCTTCTTGCTTGTCGTCCATAGTGCTGTTGTTGCTGTTGCCAGCAGGGATACGCCGATAGTCCATGCGGCATTCAAGCTATTCCACCATGCGGTAATAGAAGTTGTAATTGCGGCTGTCGCCGTGGTCCATACTAATTGGAGAGCGGTCCATGCAATTGTTGTCGCCGTGGTGATTGCGGTCCAGCTAGTTGAGAATGCCGCCTGAATTGTTGCCCACCACGTGGAAACCGTTGTGGCTATGGCGGTTGTCGCCGTGGTCCATGCAAGTTTCAGCGCTGTCCATGCAGTTGTTGTCACCGTAGCAACCGCAGTCCACCCAGATGTAAATGTTGCCTGAATGGTATCCCACCAAGCAGAAACCGTTGTTGTTATGGTTGTTGTGCCTGTGGTCCATAGCTCCGTGATAGTAGGCCACCATGCCGCAAACGTTGTCGTGATTGCAGTTACAACCGTGTTGGTTATATCGCGGATGCCCAAGAAGTTTGTCTCCCAAGCGAAATACAGGCCGATTGCCGCCGCAACCAGCAAGCCTATCGGCCCGAGCGCCGCTGTGATTGCCGTCCCCGCCGCAATAATGAGCGGTCCAACTGTCGTAAATGCCGAAATGAGCAAGACCACTCCGGAAACCACCGCAGAGATCGCCGGAGCCAGCACAACCAGCCCAGCTACAACGCCCGCGATCTTTAGGATTAGCGCTTGTGTCTCTGGTGAGAGACTCGCATAGGCCGCAACCCATCCGGCCAATGTGGTAATCAGCGGGACGATTGCACCCGTAACCAGCGTGGTGATAGCACTTGCGAAACTCACTACGCCAGCCGCTAGTAAATCTGTATCAATCGAGACCAGATTGATCGTGGAGATCCAATTAAAGAACTGGTCGATTAGCGGTATAAGTGTACCGCTTACCAGCCCATCAATGATCGGCACTAGCCTTTCAATCGCTGCGTCAACCTTTGGCATTGCATTGATTGCCAGATCTAGGATTCGATCCGTAACTGGTGAGATTGCGACAACGATTTTGCGCCAAACTGCGCTGAATAGCTCGCCAAAATTGTTATATTTTGCGTTCAGTGTGTCAGCCGCGCCGGACAGATCACTCATTTTCGTTCCGGCGAGATCGATACCGAGCGCCGCCGAATCGCCAAGATCCTCGAATTGCGTGCCGAGTAGGGCAGTACCAATCGCCAATCGCTCTGATTCGGATTGAGTTTCACCGAGCTTGCCTGTGACCAGCGTGAAGGCATCCGCAACCGTGAGCGTACCGTTATTGATTTGCTCTGTAATCTCATCAGACGAAAGCCCCAGCTTGGCAAGCGCCTCTTCTGTGCTTTTGCTGCCGTCCGCGATACGCAGCCTGAACTCCTTGAAAGCGTCAGCCGCCTTGTCAGTACCGAGTGCACCCGCCTGCAAACCGGATTCTAGCAAGCTAAAAAATTGACCAGCGTCAGCCCCGCCGTTTGCAAACTGTGTAGAATATTCGTTCACCGATTCGAGGAAATCGCCGGAGCTATTTAAACCCTTCTGGAAGCCGGACGCCACAAAATCAAATGCTTGATCGGATGTAAGCCCGAAATTTTCCATCAATGCACGAACGGTGGAGATTGACTCAGAAATCTCTACACCGAATGAGTCTTTAAGCGATATTGCCTGCTCGGTAATCCGCTGCAATGATGGATCGTTGGCTGCCAGTTGTAGCTGCTTGGCGACTTCTGCCACAGCCTCGCCAGCCTCCCGCACATCACCAGCAAAGTTATTTCGGTACACATCCCGTGCAACGTTCGCAAAATTGAGCGCCTCTTCTGTAGGGATGCCCAGCGAGGCCGCCATATCATTGGCCGCCGCTCGCGTATCACTCGACACGTCGAAAGCAGCCTTCCCCACTCCGACCAATGCCGCCGTTGCGCCTAGTGCAGCGACCCCAACGCCACCAACAATGGCAGTGCGCGCCGTACTCGCAATGGACTGACCCCACGATCTAACACCGCTCTGGGAACGCGCAAGTGCCTGATCTAGCTCTTCGGTTTTTCCAAATATATTGACGAATACATCGCCAAGAGATTGCGCCATGCTTGTTATCCCAACATTCCCAGCATTGTGTCTGCGGAGACAATATCGTCCCCATTTTTGGCCTTGCCAATTGCCTTGCCTTGACCGGCCGTACCGCTACCCTTTGCGCTTGCACCGCTGAAGAGCTTGCCCACTTCGGACGCGATTAATTGAGCTTCGAACCGCTTGCGCCCGATATAGGCCATAGTCAATTGATCGATCTGGATTGCGTCTAGCTCGTCTGCCCAGATTCCGTACTCGGCTCGACAGAGTTCGTCGAAGTCTGCGCTGGTTGAAGGCCATTTTTCAGACGTGTAATCCGATCCATGGCCGCTCCGAAAGGGAACGCGACTTTTATCATTGCCATAAGTGCGTCAAACACCTGCGTTGCCGTGGCATTATCTTCGATAAATTCGCGCTCTTTTTCGAATGACTTGTCGAATGCGCAGACCAGATCTACAACAATATCAATGGACTCCATGAGAAAGTTTTTAATCTGTGGGAGTGCATCTTTGAGAGCGCCTGTATTGTCTGTTTCTGTATCGAGAGCGCCAACAATGCCAACAACGCCTTCTAGTTGTTCATTTAGCGCCTCGCGCCAAGCCCGACCCGCTTTAATGCTTGGCTCAGAGAGAATAAACTCTCTGGAGCCAAGCGTAATCGTAATTTCATCCATGTTTACAGAGCCGCCTCGGTGACCTTGGTCCAGCTAAATGTCTGCTGACCAACTACGCGATTGGTATCTGCAAGTGCTCTGGCTTGCATGGGGATGCCAGCCGCTTCGGTTTTCGAGAATTCGAGTTTGCCGTTGAGCGAGACCGTGACAGAGAAGAGGACGAGCCGAACGGGAAACTTTGCGTTTGTGTCGTCTTGGTATGTGCCTTCCATGCCGATTGTAAACTGGTCAATTTGCGGGCTACCGCCAGCAACAACACGCTCGTTGCCGACCACGCCAGCCGCCGCCGCCGTAGTGGTTGCCGTGCCATTCATGACCAGCGCCATGTTATTGGCTGTTTGCTCTGCTAAAGTCGTCTCAATCATGAAATCTTCTTTGGTGTTGATCCGGCGTACAGGTGCTGTGAGTTGCTGCACAAATAGCTCGAACTCATCACGTGAATAGCTCACCGAGATCGGAGCCGTTGTGAAGCCCATGTTTTCCCAATTCCCGCCCCAATTTGCGCCGAGATCAACTGTGTTTGGATCCGGCTCTGCTTCACCAACTGGAGCGATCCAGATGGACGCCGGGGATACAATAATATCTGATACTGCCATTATGTTTTTACACTCCTAGTAATTTCTAAATGTGATAACAAAAAAGGCCAGAACGAACGGCCAACCAACTGACGGTTCTTCGAGGTTCTGCCCAAGCTGTTCTATTTTGGACGCGGCCATTACGCGGCCTGATTCAATGTTTTGTTCCTTGTGAAACCTGTCGAATACAACTCGATACAACTCGTCTGCTTCTAGCTCTGTTGCTGCGTAGCACTGAAACTGCACCGATGGCGTCAGCAGGTGACCCGTGTACTCTGAGTCACCACCGCGAATGGATAAGACCAACGCCGCGCCGTCTGTTGTGGGATTGTAACCTTGCACTGGATCCGTGCGACCTGCCCAGACCCTATCGCCAACCAGATCGGTGATCGGAGAGTAGGCCATTATGTCGTCACGGATTAATTGCAAGATGTTGATCATGATATTTTGTTCTTGGCTACGATTGCGATCGTTTTTGAGCCCTTTAGACTCTGCAAAGCCGGATACAGAAACGGTATGCGAATTTCGTTATAGATTGCGTAGTTAGCGGAGACGCCCGCGCTTGCAGATGCGCCCCTACCTCTACCGCGAACGCTGCCTCTTGAGCGATTGGCCGCAGATTGAACACGCCCCGCCGCTGATTGACCAGAACGACCAGAGCCACCACCCGCAGATGACCATGCAGACGACCGCATAAAGCCCGTGTCTACCTGACCATTGCGCGTGATATTCGTTTTTGTTTGAGCCTCGCAAGCCAGAGACAGTTGATCAACTATCTTCTGTGTTGCCTTCTCGACTAGCACGCTAACTTCATCACCGAACCAATCAATTTTTACATCGCTCATATCGTCACCAGATTAAGTTTGACCACCACGCCGGACGGTCCGATTCGTGCTGGTCCGTCCACCTCGTACACCTGCGGATCCGCCACTGCAACGCCAAACCGCTCAATGATTCTGAATCGATCGCTAGTCGAAACCGTGGTTCCAGTTGGCATTGGCAATCGAAGCTGATGATCGCTTGATGGAACATCCGTGCTGTTGAGCAGTTCGCGGCTAGAGGCATTGAATCCAAAGCCACAGATAAGCGTCTCGCCATCCGTGTATGTGGCCTGTGGATTGCCGAAATCATCAGCGGTAGACGAATAGACCAAATGCACACATTTATCCATCATGTGCGCGCTTTGAGTGCCTTGCATAGCGCCTAGCTCATTCGTTGAGAATTTCATCGGGCGTATACTCGTCTACGTGTGCCATTGTGCCAATTGCTACGTCGTTCTCGCTTGGTACATCCTCGCTCATGTATTGGTCAGCTAAAGCGCGTGCTTTCGATAGCTCTTTTTGAGCATTGGAGGCCATCTGGGAGCGTTTGTAGCTGCCACCGTCTGCCGTGAAGTCGTACACGCCAGCCAAGAGGGAGACCACACGAGACCAGCACACAAACGCCGCAATAGCTCGTAATTTAGGTATGTCGGTCGCCTTAGAGACAGAATCTGTACCGTAGGCAATCAGCGTATCGCTAATCAGCTCGCTAAAGTCTTCTATCTCCGCGCCGGATCCTTGGATCAGGTAGCGCATGTACTCGATTAGCGTGGCGTTTGTGTAGCTGGTCGGTATGCTCATTATTTGGCCTTACTCTTTGTCTCTTTGTCTTTCTTCGAGGTCTTGACTTCTGGCTTTGTTTCCGAGTCACCCTCCAGAACAGAAAGTATTGATTCCAATCGGTACGCGTCGGTCACTTCAACCGCTGGATCTTCCGACTTCTCAGAAATAGAGATCGCCACATCGATCCGATCCCACAACTCCGCGATCTCTGGATCAACTTCCGCTGCCGGAATGCTTTCGAGTGCGTCAGCTATTGCGATCAACTGCTTTAATTCTGGATCGCCTTTGCTGCCAGACTTGGGGACAATACCGCCGCCCCCAAGATCCTCAACAGACTCTGCAATCCGTGCAAGTGTCGCTTCCCTCTGTATTGCTACGCTTCTACTGGTTGCCATCTGCTAGACCCCCTATGCGTAGTCGGTTGGTACTGCGTAAGCGCCTGCCGTTAGCTGCATAACGAAACCGTTTAGGCGGTTAGCGACACCGAAACCGAAATCATGCTCGTAGTGGGCTTGTGAAAATGGATACTTGTCGGATGTGCCACGAATGAGCGAAAGCCCGCGAGATAGACCCGTTTCGGCCGGGTGAACACGCTTAAGTAGTGGCTTTTCTGCGCCAATGAAGATCGCTACAGTGTAGCCAGCCGGGATCCATTGCCATTCACAGATCCATGCGCCGCGAGAGTGACGCGCCCAAACCTTTCCTGGCACCTGGGGGAAGCCCATATTGGCGCTGTCGTTGTTTGCGCCAACCGTAATAAATCGATCTGGGATATCTTTCGTAGCGTCGAGCCCCTCAATTGCGCCCGTTTCTGCGCTGTTGTGGAATACCACAACCTGAGAGCCACCCGTAACCGCACCGAAGTATTCTTGCAGAGCGTCAATGCTCTCAACAACAGGATCGTTTGTGTTGCTGATAGCTGCCGAAGCATAACCGCTTGCGCGATAATGATCGGCTGT
>ENA-ORXM01003901-ORXM01003901.1-marine-metagenome-genome-assembly--contig:-NODE-3901-length-13977-cov-8.005180_pt1 | contig 13977 bp, 15 predicted proteins | sample MGYA00237867_ERZ511480 | MGnify/ENA primary metagenome ERZ511480 (study PRJEB26309, sample SAMN06266103) | marine metagenome | isolation source: Algal blade | place: United Kingdom:Sidmouth, United...
GTGCCTTTGACTTTCAGGTCCTTAATAATCGTGACCCAATCGCCTTCTTCTAGTAAATTTCCATTTGCGTCCTTATAGACGCGCTCATTTGTGAACTCGGGATCATTGCTCCACTCATGGGCGCATTCAGGGCATACTAACAGCGCACCATCTTCATATGTATATTCGCAAGAACATTGCGGGCAGGGCGGTAAAGCCTCTAATGAAGTCTCTGACATTTAGCGTTCCATTCTTTGTTTTATCAGCCACCAAATAATCACCGCGCCGACCATCTTTCCGCCTACCGACATTACCACATTTGGAACAGTGAATTGCGCGTCGCGGATAAAACTCGCGCCGTAGAGAAAGGCGGTGGTGTCTATGGGAGCCGCAATGGCTGAGGACAGTAAGACCCGTGTTGACAGCTTATATTTTGTAAAAGTGAACATCGCGTAGTCTACTAATTCTGAAATCAGGAACGCCGCGCCGCTAGCGAGTGCCAATGCGCCGCCGCTTGTCACAAAGGTGAGGAACAGTGCCAATCCCATAGCTATCAGAACTTCATGCCCGATTTCTCGTTGGGCAAAGTCTCGCACAACTAACACAAGACCGGTAACAATGGTCACAGGATTAAACGCCCATGCCGCTAATCCCGGCAATTCCACCATCGGGGCCCACGTAAAGCTCCAATTGATGAAAGGGATAAGCAGAATATAGAGCAGCGTATATTTAAAATATCGCAGGCTCGTCTTTTCTGGTTCCTTGGCGGCAGGCACTTTTTCAGCAGAAGATGTCATGCTTTCCCTATACGAAATGACGCGCGTCCTGTAACCCCGTTTCATGTCTACGAATCCTAAATTATCGCTGATTGTCGCCAAGTCCCGAAATGGCGTGATTGGCGTGGACGGGGATTTGCCGTGGCGGCTGTCCTCTGATTTGAAATTCTTCAAGGCCACGACACTGGGTAAGCCCGTTATGATGGGCCGCGTGACATGGGAGAGCTTGCCGTTTCCGCTTCCCGGGCGGCCTAATTTGGTGCTGACCCGTAACGGCGATTACAAAGCACCTAAGGCCGAAGTCTTTACGGATGTGCACGATATGATTGGGCGCGGTTATGAGCTTGCCGGGCTGACGGGGACGGATGAGATTATGCTGATCGGCGGGGCCAAGCTTTATGCGAGCCTGATGAAATATTGCGACCGCATGTATATTAGCGAAGTTGATGCCATGACCGAAGGGGACGCGCATTTTCCGGCTATTCGCGCAGATGAATGGGAATTGCTATCTGAAAAGGCTCACCCGCAAGGGGAAAAAGATGATTATCCTTTTACAGTGCGGCTATATGAACGCCGATAAAGCCAAGCAGTATTTTATCACGTATAAACCTTGATAATGCGCGGCTTTCCCGCCACATAGAGCTTACGAATTTAACGGAGAGAACATGCCGGATAATAATAGTCCTTGGGGCAATAAAGGTGGCGGCGGCAAGAAGCCCGGCCAAAATCCTTGGGGAAGCCAAGGAAAGCCTGATCGTAACCGCCCGAAACCAGGCGAGGGATCGCCTGACCTCGATAACGTGATTCAAGGGTTTAAAAACCGCGTCCGCACAGGCGGTCCGCGCGGACCCCGCCGCGGCGGCGGAAACCCTAACGGCCCACTTCAGAAATTCGGGCCCTTTGGCATTGCCGCCATTATTGGTTTGTTTTTGCTCTTAATGACAACCATCTACACGGTGGATCAACAGGAAGAGGCCGTCGTTCTGCGCTTTGGTAAATATCAGCGCACTGTTCCGCCCGGACTTAACTTTAAACTGCCAACACCTTTCGAGACAGTACAGAAGCGAAGAACCCGCGTGGTTCAAAAAACGACCATTGGCGGGAATGATAACAGCTCGCTCATGCTAACGGGCGATGAAAATATTGTTGATATTGATTTCACTGTTCTTTGGAGGATCAATGATCTGAAAAATTATATCTTCGAAGTTGATGAACCTGCTGTGGCGCTAAAAGCTGTTGCTGAGAGCGCAATGCGCGAGATTATTGGCCGTAGTGAATTGGAAAATATCATCACCACCGAACGACTAAATACGACCATCGCTGTGCGGGATTTGATGCAGGTAACGCTTGATGAGTATGGCGCGGGTATCGAAGTTGTCGAAGTGCAGCTTCAAAAAGCTGATGCCCCTGATGGACGCGTTGTTGATGCGTTTCGCGATGTTGTTGACGCGACGCAGGAAAAGGAAACGCTGATTAACGAAGCCACGGCTTATCAGAACACTGTCGTGCCTAAAGCGCGGGGTGAAGCCGCGCAAATTACGCAAGACGCCGAAGCCTATAAAGGCCGCGTGGTCGCCGAAGCCAAAGGTGAGGCCGAGCGTTTCGTCTTGATTTTGGGTGAATATAAAGCTGCGCCGCGCGTGACGCGTCAGCGTATGTATCTGGAAACCATGGAAGAGGTTTACAAAGACGCCGATAAAATGATGCTCGATACAAATTCGAGCTCTGGTGTCGTGCCTTACTTGCCCCTGAATGAACTGAATAAGAAAAAAGGAGCGAACTAATGAAAGGTGCACCTATCCTTGTTGTCGTCTTCGCCATCATCGCCGCCATCGTTTTACTTTGTACCCATACCGTCAAAGAATGGGAACAAGCGCTTGTTCTGGAATTCGGACAAGCCAAACGTGTTGAGAACGCCTGGGGCAATGCACCCGAAGCGGGCCTGAAATTTAAGCTCCCTTACGAGAAAATCGTAACCTTGGACCGCCGTAACCTCGAAGTCGATTTATCGCCTGTGGAACTTGTCGCCTCTGATCAAGAGCGTCTCGTGGTCGATGCCTTTGTGCGTTACCGAATTGTTGATGGTGTTAAATTCTATCAAGCTTTGCAAACAGAACGCGGTGCGCAACTACAGTTACAATCTATTATGGATTCGACATTGCGGGACGTCTTGGGCCGTGTGGATCGCCCTAATATTATTGCCGGACGCCGCGCAGAATTGATGGCTGAGATCCAGCAAGTCTCCAACAATGTCGTCAAAGATAAAGACTTTGGTATCGAGATTATTGATGTTCGGATTAAGCGTGCAGACTTACCGCGTGCCAACACCGAGCAAGTGCTCAACCGCATGGTTACGGAACGTAAGCAAATTGCTGATTTGATCCGCTCTGAAGGCCGCGAAGAGGCACAGGAAATTACGTCTACAGCTGAAAAAACCGCGACCATTATCCGCGCCGAAGCACAGCAACAAGCGGAAATCATTCGCGGTCAGGGCGACCAAGAACGTAACGCCGTTTATGCGGCCGCCTATAATCAGGACCCTGAGTTCTTCGCTTTTTACCGGTCTATGGAAGCGTATAAAAAAGGCCTCGGAAAAGGCACAACATATGTGCTCTCGCCTGACAGTGACTTCTTGGGTTATCTTGGCGATCAGAGCGGCCCAAGTCGCCGTTAATGGGTCTGGGAACAATAATAGCCGTCGCCATTGGCGGCGCGCTGGCGCTTGAAGGCGTCATCTGGGCTGTCTTCCCATCACAAATGCGCCGCGCCTATAAAGAGTCGCTTGCGCAGCTCGATGATAAGTCGCTTCATATTGGCGGCCTGATATGCGTGCTCTTTGGCGTATTATTGGTTGGGGCTGCGGTTAAAATGGCCGGATGACATAAATTTCATCCATTGGGCTGATTGTGAGCCTTGGCAAATCTCTACAAGGCGCTAGGGTAAAGACATGATAAAACGCTTCGGACTTTCTCTACTTCTGGCTTCTGCAATGAGCTTTGCCGTTTTGCCAAGCGGCGCTGAGGCGCGGCCTGTCCCTGATGGGTTCTCTGAACTTGCCAAAAGACTTTCGCCTGCTGTGGTCAATATTTCCACAGCCCAGACTGTAGAGGTCAATACGGAAGATGCGCCGGCTTTTCCAAAAGGCTCACCGCTTGAGCGTTTCAATGACTTTTTCGGCGGCGGCGGCTCTCAAAATGGCCGCGTGTCCAAATCGCTTGGTTCAGGTTTCGTGGTTGATGCAGGCGGCTATATTGTCACGAATAATCACGTCATCGAAGACGCAGATCTGATTGAGGTGACATTTCCCAATGGCGACACCTATGAAGCCGAGCTGTTAGGCCGCGATCCGGCGACCGATATTGCGCTGTTGAAAATCGAGGCCGGGAAAGACTTGCCTTTCGTCAAATTTGGCGATTCTGATAATGCAGAAGTCGGCGAATGGGTCATGGCCATCGGTAATCCCTTTGGCTATTCTGGCTCGGTGGCCGCGGGAATTATCTCGGCGCGCAACCGCGATATCTCCCACGGGTCTTATGATGATTTCATCCAGACCGATGTGGCGATTAACAAAGGTAATTCAGGCGGTCCTCTCTTCAATATGGACGGCGATGTTGTCGGCGTAAACACAGCCATTCTCTCGCCTACGGGCTATAGTGTGGGTATCAGCTTTTCTGTCCCCGCAGAGCTCGCTAGCTCTATTGTTGACCAACTGCGCGAATATGGCGAAACGCGCCGCGGCTATCTTGGCGTGCGCCCGCAAAAGGTCAGCAATGCCATCGCAAAGTCTTACGGTCTTGATAGCCCTTACGGAGCGTTGGTCACGACAGTTATCGCTGACAGCCCTGCTGATAAAGGCGGCTTGCAAAAAGGCGATTTGATAACGCATTTAGGCGGTGAAAAACTCGAAAGCTCACGCCTGCTCTCGCGCAAGATTGCAGAATCCGAAATCGATGAAGTCCTTAAAGTCTCTTACATCCGCAAGCGTAAAGAGAGAACCGCCAAGGTCACGATTGAGCGCTTAAAGGAACAGGTCACTGAAGAAGAAAAGGTGCGCCGCGAACAAGCTGAGAATGATATTGACCGCGTACACTCAGGCATTGCTATCGAGGCCTTGAGTGATGACACCCGCAAGAAATACCGCATTGGCGATGAAGTTAAGGGCGTCCGTGTTGTCAAAGTTGAAAAGAATGCTGAGGCCAGCGGTAAAATCCTGTCAGGCGATATTATCGAAGAGGTTGGTTTCGAAGCCGTTACATCCCCCAAAGAATTTGAAGAGGCGATGGCAACAGCGAAAGAGTTTGATGCGCCGGTGACGATTTTGATAAATCGCGGCGGGAACTATATTTTCTACGCGCTGACGATTTAATATGGCAATTTAATTTGGCGATTTAGTCTTTCAGCTTAACATTATGTTTGCTGGCACGTCCGCTGACGCGCTTTCTCCACATCCGAAAACTACTGGGCTGCATATGGCCGCGCATAATCTTGATGACCTCGCTCTCGCTTAGGCCAGATTGAGATTTGATGTCGTCAAAAGATGTCTCGTCGTCCCACGCCATCGCGACAATCTCTGACGTTGTGAGACGTCCTTTATCAGGGCGCGGGGCAGCGGGAATGAAATCATCTGGAAATTTGCGGTCTGACATAGTTTAGTTACGCATGAGCGCGTGAAAACGTTGCCGCTTAATTCACAAACTCACTGTCGCGATAGCCTTGGAAGTAGAGCGCCGTTGTGAGGTCTGTGTGATTTATCGCGCAATGGGCTTGCACTGCGACAACAGGCTTGGCGTAAAAGGCAATGCCGAGCCCCGCTGCCGTAATCATCGCTAAATCATTTGCGCCGTCACCAATGGCGATGGCTTGCGACGCGCTGCCAAACTCTGCGCTGTGATTATTTAAAGCCTCAAGCTTCGCTTCGCGCCCAAGGATAGGCATTCCCACAGTTCCGGTAAGCTTATCATTGTTTTCAAGCAACGTGTTGGCTTGGTGAATTTCAAAGCCGCAGGCGTTAGCCACACGTCCTGAGAAAAACGTAAAACCGCCTGAAACGATAACCGTTTTTGCCCCATTAGATTTCATGGTTTGGCAAAGCGTTCTTGCGCCATGATTTAAGGTGATACGATCTTCAAAGCATTGTTGTAGAACAGAAACATCTAAATCTTTCAGCAAGCTAACCCGTTCAGTGAGGGCGCCCTCAAAGCCTATCTCTCCGCGCATAGCCCGCTCTGTGATGGCAGAGACACGGTCTTTAACCCCGGCAAAATCAGCTAGTTCATCGATGCATTCCTGCCCAATCAACGTGCTGTCCATATCGCATATGAGTAGCTTTTTTTTGCGGCCCTCATTGTTTTGAATGCAGACATCAGCTTTGATATCACAGGCGCTCAAAGCGTTGAGAATATCCGTTTGCGTGAGGCTGTTGGTAACGCGGCCTTCAAAGGCTTTGCCTTCCGAGAGAATATTTAAATCATCCAAAAGCGGAATACTGCCAAGCGCAGTTTCGAAATCTTTCACATCGCTTTGGGCTAGCACAATCGTGGCGATGCGGGTTAGAGACAGGGACATGAGAAGACTCGTTTTATGAAACCTATTATTTGTATTGCAGGCCCAACTGCCAGCGGCAAGAGCTCTTGGGCGCTTCAGATCGCAAAATCTGTGGGCGGCGAAATTATCAATGCCGATGCACTGCAGGTTTATGCGGATTTACAAATCCTATCAGCGCGGCCCAGGCCTGATGAGATGGCCGGCATCCCGCACCATCTCTTTGGGCATGTGGCCGGAACCACGCGTTACTCGACAGGGGAATGGTTGCGCGATGTGCAGCCTGTAATCCTTGACTGCCTCGCCAGAGATGTTGTTCCCATCCTGACAGGGGGAACGGGACTTTACTTTAAAGCGCTCATTGAGGGCATCGCTAAGATACCGTCTATATCCGAAGGAGCCATGTCACAGGCTCAGATGATTTTGGATGATAGAGGGATTGAGGCCTTAAGAGAGGAAGCTGAGGCGGTTGACCCCATAGCCGCCGCGCGTGTCCTAGGGAATGACCCGCAGCGCCTCCTACGCATTGTCAGTGTTCATATGGAAACAGGGCGCGCTTTAACGTCGTGGCAGACGGAGACGCGCCCCATCATTCCTAAATCATTCTGCGTGCGGGCTGTATTGCTCCCCGAGCGGCAAAACCTTTATGACCGTATAAATGCCCGCTTTGAGGCGATGGTGGTTAATGGCGGTCTCAGTGAGGCTAAAGCCGTCTATGCGAAGAACTATGATAAGAGCTTGCCGATGATGAAAGCCATTGGGCTACAGCAATTCTTTCCTTACCTTAATGGAGAGATAAGCCTGAGCGAGTCGATAGATATCGCCAAGCGCGACACACGCCGTTTTGCCAAGCGGCAATACACATGGTTCAGAGGGCAGGCCAAAGATTGGATGCATATTAAAGATTATGCGCAAAAAACACAGTTTGAGGCAGATATTGCCGCAAATTTCCTTTGACTCGGTGTTGAAAGGTAAATATTGCTAAAGATGCTCCTTATTGGAGCAGTCATGCGCAAACTTAACCGTTTTTGGTTGGGTGTCCTTTCTTCGAAGAGGGCACCTTTTTTTTGTAACGAAGCTTGAAGGAATTTCATTTTCCACATGCGGTCAATCTCTGTAAGGGCAGAGTATGAAGTCGTTCTGGGCATTTTTCACGCAAATGGACAAGCAAGCTCTCAGAGCTTTGGCGGTCTTGCTTATTATGTTTGCTGTGGTCATTCTCTTGATAATTGTTGGGCGGGAGACGCTCAAACTGCCTGAAAGCGAGTTTTACAAATTTTTCGAAGCCATTCGTGAATCCGGTTATGGGTTGCCGTTTACAATCCTGACGTTTTGTCTTGCTGCTTTTTTAGGCGCTCCGCAATGGGCCTTGATAGCGGGCGTTGTTGTCGCTTTTGGCCCGACAAGTGGAGCTATTTACGCGTGGATTGCGACCATGTTTTCCGCGACGCTGGACTTCTGGCTTGGGCGATGGATGGGGGCTGAACGCTTGCGCCGATATGGCGGGGATTTGGTCAATAGGATTGTCCGCATCGTTCGTAAAAACGGTCTTGTCACCAGCTTTGCGGTGCGTTTCGTGCCAACAGGACCGTTTGTCTTGGTCAATATGGCGGCTGGTGTGTCTCACATGAAATTCATATCGTTCTTCTTAGGTACGGCGCTGGGGATTATTCCGAAAATTGCGATTGTCGCTTTGGTCGGGCAGGGGCTAATATCGGGCTCCGAAGGCAAAGTCGTGATGGGTGTTTTCATTGGGTTAGCTTTACTGCTGATCGCATTGATGTTTTTAGCGCGCGGACGTTTGAGAGCTGAAGTCGCTTTAGAGCCGAAAAAACATAGTGATTAACCCCATTTAAGGGCATGCAAGGCTTGCTTTTTACCCACGCAAAAAGCATTAACACTTATTAAAGCGAATCCCGTTTTATGTATGCGTGTCAATTGAGCGTTCTCCCATGCGCATCATGTCACTTTAACGGATATAATATTTACTAGGTCTACCATGTTTCCATCACTCCTCAGTGCCTTTTCATCAGACATCGCGATTGACTTAGGTACCGCCAACACTTTGGTTTATGCCAAGGGCCGAGACGTTGTTCTTAACGAGCCTTCCGTTGTGGCCTTTTCAAACCGTAATGGCCGCAAGGTTGTTCATGCTGTTGGTATTGAGGCGCGTAACATGTTGGGACGTACACCCGGCCATATCGAAGCTATTCGCCCGATGAAAGATGGCGTGATCGCAGACTTCGAAGTTGCGGAAGCGATGATTGCTCATTTCATCAAGAAGGTGAATAAGACCGGCATTATTCGCCGCAAGCCTCATGTTGTGATTTGTGTGCCGTCCGGCGCGACAGCGGTGGAACGCCGCGCGATTCACCAATCAGCCGAACAGGCGGGCGCAAAGCGAGTTTACCTCATCGAGGAACCCATGGCTGCAGCTCTGGGGGCGGGCCTGCCAATCCATGAGCCTAGCGGGTCAATGGTCGTCGATATTGGCGGCGGAACAACAGAGGTCGCGGTGCTCTCACTTGACGGGATTGTCTATTCTCGGTCAGTGCGTGTTGGCGGCGATAAGATGGATGATGCGATCATTCAATATGTGCGCCGCACGACCAACCTCTTGCTGGGTGAAATGTCAGCTGAGCGCGTGAAAAAAGAAATCGGCTCTGCGACCATGCCGGCCGATAATGAAGGCATGACGGTTCAGATTAAAGGCCGCGATTTGATGAACGGTGTCCCGCGCGAGATTCGCGTCACTGAGGCCATGATTGCTGAGAGCTTGGCTGAACCTGTTGAGCAAATTGTCGAAGCCGTAAAAATGGCTCTCGAAGCGACTCCGCCCGAACTTGCGGCGGATATTGTGGACAAAGGTATTATGCTGACAGGCGGCGGAGCTTTGCTACGCAATCTGGATACAGAACTTAGCAATCGTACGGGCCTTCCGGTCTCTATTGCTGATGACCCGCTCTCATGCGTCGTGCGCGGTTCCGGAACCGTCGTTGAGAATTTGAAAAAATGGAAGAGCGTGCTGTCAAGCGGCGTTTAACTTTTTCACTAGGAGTGCTAGCTTCATCTTATGTTTGGAAGCGATACAGATAGCACACGCGCGTCAACCATCACGCTCATATTGGCATTTGTAATCGCCGGTATTCTTTACATGACGGACCGCGGAAGTGAGCGCCTATTGCTGAGAACACAAACTGGGGCAGAATCCGCTATTTCTCCGGGTCTTGCCATATTATCCAAACCCTTGCGCAGCGCAGAAAATCTTATGGCCGGATTTAAAGACCGCTCGCGAGCCGTCGAAGAAAATAAAGCTTTGAAAGAAGAGCTTTACAGACTGCGCGAGGAAAAACAGCGTTCTCAAATTATGGCGATGAAGCTAGAAAAATTTGAAGGTATCCTAGGGGCCAATCCCGGTGTCGATATTCCGGCCCAGAAAATCGCTGCGCGCGCCGTAAGTGAAATAGAAGGCCCCTTTGTCAGGGCCGCTCTCATCAATGCTGGGCGCAATAAAGGGCTTAAAAAAGGGCATCCTGTTATGACGGTGGACGGACTCTACGGCCATGTCCTCAGAACGGGTTCGCGTTCCTCGCGTGTTTTATTGCTTGGTGATTTGAATAGTCGTATTTCGGTGATGTCTGTGCGCTCAAGTGCGCGCGCAATTTTATCAGGTGATAACAGCGATCAACCGCGCTTAGATTTTGTAGATGATCGCGCGGATTGGCGAGAAGGAGACAAGGTTGTCACATCTGGGGATGACGGTGTTCTGCCGCAGGGGCTTCCTGTCGGCACAGTGAAAGAAAAATCTGCGCGGCAATTTGTCGTCGGTCTGAATACGCTTGATAAAAATATCGATTGGGTGTGGGTCTATCCTTATGTTCCGACTCAAGCGCCTGATGAGGATGAAACTAACGCTGAAACAGAAGGCGTGGATACGCCGAATGTGCTAGATCCCGCTGAGACGCAGTCTATACCCATCGACCCTGCTGCAGAGGCGCCTTAATCATGATGCGTATTTCATCACCGGGTGTTTCAAAAGGCGGCGTGTGGAAGGGCATTCTATTGATGTGTCTTCTTCTGATTATTTCTGTGCTAAATGTTAATATCGCCGGCCGTACAATCGGATTTGTTTTCCTGCCACTTATCGGAGTCTGTCTGTGGCCGAGAACAGATAAAGCTGTTCTTTCAATTATTACAATTTTTATCTTTGGCCTGTTTCTAGATTTGCTCTCAGCAGGGCCTTTGGGTTTATGGCCTCTAATATTTTTGACTGTCTTTGCCGTATTGCGCCCTCACATGCGGCTCAAAGCTCACAGTTTTAATTCGGCTCTGACCCAATGGGTGGTTGCTTTGTTATTCGCACTTATCGCCTCATACCTGCTAGGCTGGTTTGCGCGTGAAAGTCGGCCAGATACCACGGCACTCTTATTTCAAGCATTGGCTGCAGCTGCGCTATTCCCACTTATTTATGGGCTACGCCACGTTGGTCGATATGTGTTCTCGGATGCAGATGCGAGGGGTCTGTAATGGCCGAGCATAACCAAGGTCCTGATGAAGGGGTTATTACACGGCGCACGGCTATGTTGGCTGCGGGCAGCGTTGGCATATTCGGTATCCTCGCCAGCCGTCTTTATTATCTGCAGGTCGTAAAGGCTGAAGATTACCGTGTTTTGTCCGACGATAATCGCTTCAATTTCAACATTACTATTCCGTCTCGTGGGCGTATTTTGGACAGATTTGGCGAAAACTTGGCCGTGAATAGTCAGGATTACAGGGTGATTATGATCCCGGAGCAGGTCAAAGATATTGAGGCAACGCTAAAGCGTGTATCAAATATTCTGCCGCTCAACACTAAAACGCGCAGCCGGATACAGAAAGATATTCGCGACCATGCGCGCTTTGTTCCGATTCTAATCGATGATCATTTGGACTGGAAAACATTCTCTGCACTGAACCTAAATATTCCAGACTTGCCGGGTGTTATCCCAGAAGTTGGGGAGGGGCGTTTCTATCCTAATAAGGGGCTCTTTGCGCATACGCTTGGATATGTCGGACGTGCCGACCCTGAAGATGTTCAGGTCGATGATGATCCTTTATTACGCCAACCCACATTCCGGATTGGTAAGACGGGGGTAGAGGCTGCGGCGGATAAGACATTGCGGGGATCTGCCGGGAGGTTGAAAGTCGAAGTGAACGCGCTGGGCCGTATCGTACGGGAATGGCCCGATGCCAACGATGCGGCCATGAACGGCAAAGATGTCTGGCTGACGATTGACGCCGAGTTACAGCGCTACGCAGCAGAATTATTTGAGGAGGATAGCGGCGGCCTTGCCGTGATTGATGTTATGACAGGGGAGTTAAGAACACTGCTCTCCATGCCCACATTTGACGCTAACCTCTTTGTCTCGGGCCTGACACAAGAGGATATGAACCGCTTAAATAATGATGAGAAGCGCCCACAATTTAATAAGGTGCTGGGCGGGGGCTATCCGCCGGCTTCCACATTCAAGATGACTGTCATGCTAGCGGCACTTGAAAGCGGGCTTATTGATCCCAAAACAAAAGTCTTCTGCACACAAAAGCTTAAAATGGGCAATCGCATCTTCCATTGCTGGAAACGCGGCGGGCATGGGCCCATGAATATGCGTGATGGGCTTAAAAATTCGTGCGACATATATTTTTACGAAATTAGTCAAATTGTCGGTATGGATAAGATTGCTGAGATGGGCCGCAAATTAGGGTTTGGGGAAGCTTTTGATATCGGTATTTCCGGAGTTAAGTCCGGCATCATGCCTGATCCCGCTTGGAAACAGGCTCGGCTCGGCAATGGATGGCGCATGGGAGATACGCTGAATGCGTCAATCGGGCAGGGCTTCGTTCTTGCCACGCCGCTTCAACTTGCAGTCATGGCGGGGCGAATAGCCAATGGACGCCAAGCTCTGACACCCAATTTGCTCGTAGGCCAAGAGTTGCCTGAGATGGCCGATTTGGATATTGATCCTGCGCATATTGCTTTTGTTCAAGATGCGATGTGGTCGGTCTGTGAAGAGCCTGGCGGTACGGCCTATCGGGATAATGGTGTGGGTATAAAGGGGCTGGACATGGCCGGTAAAACCGGAACAGGTCAGGTCAGGGGGATTTCCACCACTGAGCGTCTCTCCCGCCTACGTAAAAATGAAGAACTTCCATGGAAGCTTCGTGATCATTCTATTTTTGTTGGATATGCGCCCTATAATGCGCCGCGTTTTGCTGTGGGCTGCATTGTTGAGCATGGCGGGTCAGGTTCCAAACGCGCAGCCTCGATCGTCAGGGCGGTATTAAACAGAGCTTTAGAGCGAGACGGCCTTGGGCCTAAGACGGAAGTTAAAACAGGCGGGGCTTCATTATGATGAACCCGCTATCGTCTCGCGCAGGTCTTACGGCGAAACTGTATGAGGTGAACTGGCTTCTGGTTGCGCTTGTCACTTTGGTTGGGCTTGTCGGCGTCGTTATGATTTTTGCGGCGACAGATGGGGTGTGGTCACGCGGAGCGCAGCAACATCTCATTCGGTTGATAGTTGCAGGCGGGCTAATGCTGGGCGTTGCCATGACGGATGTGAAGGTGTGGTACGCTCTGGCCTACCCAGCCTATATCGGGGCCTTATTTCTGCTCATCGGCGTAGATGTCATAGGTGTTAGCGTCAATGGATCCCAAAGATGGTTGAACCTGTATGTGATGCGCATTCAGCCCTCCGAGATTATGAAGCTGGCCATCGTTTTGGCGTTGGCACGTTATTATCATGACTTGCCTAAATGGCGAATTTCTCGCCTATCAGGATTATTAGGCGCATTTATCATGATTTTACTGCCAATGGCACTTATTTTGCGGCAGCCAGATTTAGGAACAACATTGCTTGTCGCAGCTACAGGCGTGGCCATGGTGTTTCTAGCAGGCGTGAATTGGCGCGTTATTGGCGGTGCGGTTTTGGCCGGAACCGTTGCCTTACCACTCTTTTTTCGATTTGGATTAAAAGAGTATCAGCGCTCTCGTATATTAACATTTTTAGACCCTTCCCGTGATCCAACAGGGGCCAGTTACCATATCACCCAATCCAAAATCGCATTAGGTAGCGGCGGAGTGTCTGGTAAAGGGTTCATGAATGGTACGCAGCGCCAGCTTGAATATGTTCCTGAGAACAGAACAGATTTTATTTTTACTGTCATAGGCGAAGAATTTGGCCTCGTAGGTAGCCTTCTGACCATGGGGCTATATATTCTTGTCATAGGCTTGTGTGTTTGGCTGTCGATGCAGTGTAAGCATATTTTCTCGCGCCTCTTGATTTTGGGCCTCACGACAACCTTCACCTTATATATTTTTATCAATCTTGGCATGGTGATGGGGCTTGCGCCTGTCGTAGGTGTGCCGTTGCCACTTATCTCTTATGGCGGAACCGTTATTCTGACAGTCATGACAGGCTTTGGTTTGATTTTATCCGCGCATTTGCACCGCCAAAACGAGTTGCCGCGCAGTCAATTTTGAGGGCGAGTTTCTCTGGCGGCTTTCCAATTTAAAAAACTTATTTAAAGCGCGTCTTGACCCACACGGTGAAAGTCTTAACGTGCAGAAAAAATATAATAACCTGTAAGGGGGTTTCTCATGGCGGCAGCTGGAACAGCACAATGGTCATCTAAATTTGCATTC
>ENA-ORXM01003902-ORXM01003902.1-marine-metagenome-genome-assembly--contig:-NODE-3902-length-13976-cov-3.982085_pt1 | contig 13976 bp, 9 predicted proteins | sample MGYA00237867_ERZ511480 | MGnify/ENA primary metagenome ERZ511480 (study PRJEB26309, sample SAMN06266103) | marine metagenome | isolation source: Algal blade | place: United Kingdom:Sidmouth, United...
ATTAATGAAGGTGCCAAAACACTGGAAGACGGAGAAGAAGTACGCGTTTATGAACAAAACGTAGTGTCGCCACCCGCATTCCAAACCCAAGACTAACACATGGAAAAAATTAAAAAGTACTTCGGCCTTTCTAACTGGGCCATTAACAATCCCATGACGGTTTGGGTTATGATCGTCGCCTTGTTGGCCGTAGGCATTCTCACTTATATCAATATGCCGCGTGAAGATTTTCCCGAAATTATTGAATCGACAACCTATGTGAGCACGCCATTTCCAGGCAACTCAGCAGAAGATATTGAGAAGTTGATTACAGAACCGCTTGAAGAAGAGTTTCAAAACATTACGGGCGTGGGCGATATTACTTCGCAGAGTATGCAAGATTATTCCATAATTACTGTAGAGTGGGATAACGATAACCTCACCCCAACGGAAGGGAAAAACAAGGTAAAAGACGCGATTGATATTGTTACCGCAGATTCTGATTGGCCGAGCTTAGATAATGGTGCGCCCGTTGATCCGAATGCTTTTGATCTTAACATTTCTGAAGAGCAACCAATCATCAACATTAATTTAACCGGCAGCTCTTACACACGCCAACAATTAAAAGAGTTTGGCGAAGGCCTTCAGGACAGAATGGAACTGCTCAGCGAGATTAAAGAAGTTGACATTCTCGGTGTTGATGATCGAGAAGTGGCCGTAGAAGTTGATATGTATAAAATGAGTGCGGCAGAAATTTCTTTCAACGATATTATCAACGCTATTTCATCAGAAAACACAACCATTTCTGGCGGAAATATTGTGCGAAACGGCTTACGCAGAAACCTCCGCGTTGTTGGTGAAATTGAAGATCCAAAAGAGCTTGAAAACGTCATCGTAAAAAGCGATAACGGACTAATCTACCTGAAAGATGTTGCGAAAATAAATTTTCAAGAAGTAGATAAAACCACCTATGCACGTAATTATAGCGCACCTGTGGTAATGCTGAATGTAAAAAAGAAAAGCGGTAAAAACCTCCTCGATGCTACAGATGAGGTGAAAAAAATTATCGACGATGCAACCGCAAACTATTTACCGAAAAATCTGAATGTAGAAATTACCGGTGATAGCTCTACCCGTATTCGCAATCAAGTATCTGAACTAGAAAACTCCATTATTTTCGGTGTTTTGCTTGTGGTTGGTGTATTAATGTTCTTTTTAGGATTTAGAAATGCGGCCTTTGTTGGTATAGCCATTCCACTTTCTATGTTACTCTCTATGGTATTGCTCCCGAGAGTTGGCCCAATGATTACAGGAACCAATATTTCTCTTAATACCATGACACTGTTTGCCTTGATTATGGGGCTCGGTATGCTTGTAGATAACGGCATTGTTGTCGTGGAAAACGTGTATCGTAAACTCGGCACAGGCATGGATCAAAAAGAAGCCGCAAAACAAGGTGTTGGCGAAATTGCATGGCCAATCATCATTTCTACGCTTACAACGTTGGCTGCCTTTTTCCCACTCGGCTTTTGGCCTGGTATGATGGGTAAATTCATGATCTATTTCCCTGTTACGCTCTCTATGGTGCTGGCAGCCTCATTGTTTGTTGCCCTTATCATTAACTCTATGCTTACCTCTCAGTTTATGACGCTGGAAGAGAAGCCTATGGAGTTCCGTAAGCTATTAATTTACTCAGGCGCATTTTTTGGGCTCGGCATCTTATTCATTTTAGTTGCCGGCATCAAGAACCCACAAATTTTAGCCTTGGTTGGTGGCTTAGCTGCTGTTGTTGGCCTCATCTTAACCACTGTAGGTTGGGTAAAACGTAAGTGGACACATATCCTTATTCTTGGGCTTGGTTTACTTGGTTTAGCCTTGTTTTTACTCATTTTCAGCAACTTAAAAGACCCTGGCGCCATTCGTGGTTTTGGCTCTTTATTTATTGTAATTGGTTTAATGATGTGGCTGTTCAAGTACATCATCACGCCGCTTACCAACTTATTTCAGAATGACTTTTTACCTTGGCTTGAAGGGCATTACCAAAACTTGTTGGGTTTTGCGCTAAAAGGTAGATTCATACCGATTATTCTCACCATTTTCACCCTCGGTTTGCTAGTAAGCTCATTCTTATTTTTTGGTAGCCAAGCAAGCGCAGGAAAAGTAGAAGTACTGTTCTTTCCAGAAAATATTCCGAATCAAGCCATTGTGTATATCGAATATCCCGAAGGCACAGACATTGAAAAAACCGATGCGCTCACAAAGCAAATTGAGCAAGAAGTGATTAATGTAGTAAAAGAGTTTGAGGTCACCGAAAGTAATGAAAATTATGCCTACCTAGCCGAGCAACATGGCAATGGCTATAACCGTATGGTAGAAAGTGTGGTGAGCCAAGTAGGCGAAGGCGCGGGCAACCCAAATACAGATGGTGGTAATGCCAGCGAAATGCCACACAAGGGCAAGGTAACGGTACAATTTAGAGAGTACAAATACCGCGACGGCACAAACACCACCGGCATTCTGCAAGATATTCGCCAAGCCGTAAAAGGTTATCCTGGCGCAATTATCACCGTAGAGAAAGATGAAAACGGCCCACCCGCCGGTCCGCCTGTTAATTTAGAAATTGCCGGAGACAATTACGATGAATTGTATGCCATAGCGAACGGCATTAAATCAGCCATTCAAGAAAAAAATATTGCAGGCATAGAAGAGTTAAAGATTGATGTGAATACCGATAAGCCTGAAATGGAGATTTACGTTGATAGAACCAAAGCCGGAAACTTTGGCCTTAGCACGGCGCAAGTAGGGCAAACGCTACGTCAATCGCTCTATGGGTGGGAAGCATCTACATTCAAAAAAGATGGAGATGACTATAAAATTATGGTGCGCTTTAATGATGATTCTCGGTACAATATCAATGCTTTGCTCAATCAAAAAGTCACCTTTAGAAACAACCAAGGCACGCTGTTAACCATTCCTATTTCGAGTGTGGTAGATACCAAAAACAGCTCCACCTTTAGCCAAATAAAACGTAAAAATGGCAAGCGAGTTATCACCGTGTATTCTAATGTGTTAGAAGGCAGCAACCCCACGCAAATTGTGCAACAACTCGGTGGCATGCTAGAAAATTATGAGCTGCCACAAAACGTGAGTTATCGCTTCACTGGCGAGCAAGAAGAGCAGGCAGAGAACATGAGCTTTTTAGCTGCCGCTTTCGGCGTGGGCTTTGCGCTCATTTTATTGATCATTGTGGGGCAGTTCAACTCCATTTCTAAGCCAATCATTATTGCCTTAGCCATACTCTTGAGTTTAACCGGTGTGTTTTTCGGTATCTCTTTGTTCAAGCTCAACTTTGTTGTGCTTATGATGATGCTTGGTATCATTGCCTTGGCCGGTATTGTGGTAAACAACGCCATTGTGTTGATTGACTACACCCAGCTCATGATCGATCGTAAGAAAGAAGAAGTTGGCGTGCCGCAAAATGCCTTATTAACCAGAGCGCAATACCGTGAAGCCATTATAGAAGGTGGCACGGCGCGTTTACGGCCTGTGTTGCTGACTGCCATTACAACCATACTTGGTTTGGTGCCGCTAACCATTGGCTTAAACATCAATTTCTTTACGTTGTTTAGCGAGTTCGATCCGCAAATTTTCATTGGTGGCGACAATACCATTTTCTGGCGACCAATGACGCTCACCATCATCTTTGGGCTCACATTCGCCACGTTTTTAACCCTCATTGTTGTGCCGGTGTTGTTCTTTTTAAGAAACAGAATGAAGATTAGGTTTTCTGGCGAAGCAGAAGAAATGAAAGAGCTAGCCGCGTAAATGTTTGTTACGGTGCGAATAAGGTAGACTTCTTTGTGGTGGCAGCAAGGTCGGGCTGCGGCGGTTGTGCCAACCCGTGTTCACTACTGGTTTGCTCGGCTTGTTTCGGTTTGCTAAACGCGCCACCGGCACAAGCCGGCAACTGCGTGCGCCCACAAGTTCGCATGCACCACGCTTCACCCGCGCAGTTTAGGGGTAGGTGGCATTGTTTATCTGAGGGTTTTTTATCATCATTCTTAAAACCCGAGATCAATCCGCACATCAAAAACTTTTTGTTACATGGAGTGTTGAATTTGAGAACATTTCTCAAATCACGTAAGTTTACTCTTTAAACCGATTTATGGAAAAGAAATTCATAGTATTCATCTGCCTACTCTCTATTCTTTGTTGGAGTTGCAAAACTGAACAAGTTGAAGAAAATGAGGCGCAAGAAGAGCAAGAAGCGCAAACGAACGAACCGATCATTGATGACAATGCCTTACAAATTGTTGATGAAGGCGGATATAATAACATTACTCTTGGTGGTGATATAATTGATTTAGAAGAAAACGGAGATTTAGAAAAAGGTAGTTTAGAAACTGGCGAAGGCAGCTTCGATGTTTGGTATTTTAACCAACACGATGAGCGCGTTGGCTATGTAATGAACACACCACAAGAACAGAACAAAGTGTCATCATTGAGCATTACCTCGCCATCAGTAAAAACAGAAAGTGGCGTACACGTAGGAACAACTTGGGAAGACTTGAAACAAAAACACCCAAACCTTGTCGCACACGGCAGTGAAGTTGAAGGCAGAGTGACAGCCATTCATGGCGCCTACACCTACCAATTAGATACGAGAAATTGGGAGTATGATATGGATCAAAATAAAATTAAACCCGACGCGAAAGTAGAAGAGATTATCATCACAAAAAGAATAACAAACAATGATGAGGATGAATAAGGTAAATGTCGCCGCACTACTTCTAGGTTTTTTACTGCTTTTTAGTTGTAAAACAGAAGAAGTGACAACCGCAGATAGCAAAGAGGAAGTGAATACCGTGGGCGCAAATGAAGAACAGAAAGTTATTGTGAAGAATATGGAGAGCAACCCAACAATTAGCTTACCCACAGGTGCAATAATAAAGATAGGGTCAGGCTCAGCAATTTCTGAAATGGTTGAAGCAGGTAAACTTGAAACCGGCGATGTGGTTAGCATAGAAGGCTATGATTTCAAAACATGGAATATGCTTGACGCAAACTTAGGCAAGATTGGTTATGTCATGGAGCATCCCGACTTTGAAGGAGAAATTGGTAACATTTATATTACATCTCCAAAACTTAAAATTGGTAAAGACATTGCCATAGGAAATACTTGGAAGGATTTAAAAGAAGCCTATCCGGACATGAATTTATTTCGAGGAGAGAATGGAAACGTTGTGGCATCAATGGGACGTACAGCTTACCAACTCAATGCGCCTGCAAACAGTCGTACAGTAAAGGCTTCAGAAGTTGACCAGACCGCTTTGATTGAAAAAATATGGATCTCCCACCATGTAGATGGTTAATTTTATTCAAGCTGAAGGAAGCATTATCATACTACATTTGTGTCGTCCAATTAGCTAGTGCATCTGCAACCAGAGCTTTGCATTTCAGTATATTGCAAACAAACACCGTATGAAACAACTACTCACAATTTTACTGGCACTCACGCCAATTTTTTTCTTTGCGCAAGACTGGGAATTCGAAAAGCCCGATTATACAGCTATTGAGAAGGCAGTATCTATCGAGGATTCAACTTTATTCTACAGTAAGTTGATGAAGCGCTTTGCCGCTGGCGATCCAGAAATGACTCTTGAAGAAGGCAGACACTTGTATTATGGGTACACTTTTCAAGATGAGTATTCACCTTACGGAATTTCAGAATTTTCTGACAGCCTACAAAAAATTGTCAAAAAAGAATCTCTCTCTGATGCAGACCATGATGATCTTGTTCGTTTTGGAGATGAGGTGCTCAAACAGTTCCCTTTTGACCTCCGAGTGATGAACTACCAACTATATGCTCTTGATTTGGCGAAAAAAACAGAGGCATACAAGCTCAAGTTATGGCAAATGAATTTTATTTATGAGGTGTTACTAAGTTCAGGTAACGGCCTCACCAAAGAAGATGCCTTTTATGTAATCAACACTTCAAATGAGTATGATTTAATTCCCTATCTAGGTCTTCGTTTTGGCGGCAGACAAGAGCTCATAGAACATTACGACTACCTCACAATCGCAGAAAATGAGGTTGGCGTAGAAGGTCTTTTTTTTGATGTTACACCTTGCTTACTTTCTTTGAAAAATATGATGAAATAAAACGCCATCACTCGGTAACCACAGGGCTAAACTCTAATACCTCATTCAACTGATAAGTTGCTGCCCGCATACTTGGAACACCCTTGAATGTTAACGAAAGATTTTTCTGCGTTTGTTTAAGCTGACTTTTAGACGGATATGTTTGAATGTAATTTAAGATGTTGGTGAACTTGTCAGACTGATAAAAAGGCGAATCTGGCTTTTGCACGAAGAAACACTTCATAATTTCATTTTTCACGATGATGCGCTCAATCCCAATTTTCTTGGCCACCCATTGCAATCTCATTGCATCAAAAAGTTCTAGCACCGCATCTGGCAGAGGGCCAAACCTATCTTTAAGTGTATGACCAAAATCATTCAGCTCTTGTTCAGTTTCTAACCCATTAAGCTCTTGATACAACAACATTCGTTCTGATCGAGAATTCACATAATCATCTGGTATACGCATTTCAACATCGGTATCAATTTGGCAATCGGTAATGTAGCTCACTTTGCCTTGCTTAATTTCTTCGGCAAACACATCTTTAAATTCTGAATGCTTCAACTCACTCACGGCCTCATCTAAAATTTTATGAAAAGTTTCCATACCAATTTCACTAATAAAGCCACTTTGCTCAGCACCCAAAATATTACCAGCGCCTCGAATATCAAGATCGCGCATGGCAATTTGGAAACCGCTGCCTAAATCACTAAACTGTTCAAGCGTTTTTAATCGTTTTCTAGAATCAACAGAGAGTGTTGACAGTGGCGGTGCTAGCAAATAACAAAACGCTTTTTTATTGCTCCGCCCTACTCTACCCCGCAATTGGTGTAAATCGCTGAGGCCAAACTGGTGTGCATTGTTAATAATGATGGTGTTGGCATTCGGTATGTCTAAACCGGCTTCAATAATATTGGTGCATAAAAGCACATCGGTTTTTTGCTCAATAAAATCGAGCAGCACTTTTTCAAGTTGATCACCAGGCATTTGACCATGCGCAATTCCAATCTGAATTTCGGGTAAAATACGTTGTAAAATTCCCGCGTACTCTAAAATGCTCTGTACACGGTTGTGCACAAAAAACACCTGTCCGCCGCGGTACACTTCATAAGAAATAGCTTCCTTTAAAAACTCTTCATTAAACACCTTCACCTCTGTGGTAATCGGTTGGCGATTGGGTGGCGGTGTGCGCATAATCGATAAATCTCTCGCGCCCATTAACGAAAATTGCATGGTTCGCGGTATTGGCGTTGCCGTGAGTGTGAGTGTGTCTACATTAGCTTTCATTTGGCGTAACTTTTCCTTAATAGCTACACCAAATTTTTGTTCCTCATCAATAATTAATAAGCCAAGGTCTTTGAACTTCACTTTTTTTCCTGCCAAGGCATGCGTGCCAATAATAATGTCAATCTCGCCACTCTCTAATCGTTCTATTGTTTCTCGTTTCTGCTTTGCAGATTTAAAACGGTTGAGGTAATCGATATTGCAAGGAAAATCTTTGAAACGGTCTTGAAAAGACTTGTAATGCTGTAACGCAAGAATGGTGGTTGGAACGAGCACTGCCACTTGTTTGCTATCAGCAACCGCCTTAAATGCCGCTCGCATAGCAATCTCCGTTTTTCCAAAACCAACATCACCACAAACCAATCGATCCATTGGATAGGGTTTCTCCATGTCTTCTTTAACCTGAATAGTTGCTGAAGCTTGATCGGGCGTATCTTCATAAATAAAGCTAGATTCTAGCTCAAGTTGCATGTACGTGTCGGGTGAAAATGTAAACCCCTGCGTGGCTCGTCGCTTTGCGTAAAGTTTAATTAAGTCTTGGGCAATGTCTTTTACCTTCTTTTTCGTTTTGCGCTTCAAGTTTTGCCAAGCATCACTGCCAAGTTTGTTGAGTTGAACTTGCTTGCCTTCTTTTCCCGAGTACTTCGCAATTTTGTAGAGCGCATTAATGCCTACGTAGAGTATGTCTCTGTTCTTGTAAATTAACCGCACAGCCTCTTGTTTTTTGCCGGCCACTTCAATGGTTTCTAACCCCGAAAACTTGCCAACGCCGTGGTCAATGTGAGTTACAAAGTCACCCGGTTGCAATTCTAACAGTGTTTTCAAGTTAATTGCCTCTGCCTTGCTGTACCCTTTCTTTATTTTAAACTTGTGATAGCGTTCAAATATTTGATGGTCAGTATAAACAACGGCCTTAATATCATGATTCACAAAACCTTTATGAATATTAATCAAAAGCGGATGAAAGACAAGGTTTGCATCAGAATCTGCAAAAATTTGAATGAAGCGCTCATGTTGCTTTGCATTTTGAGAGGCTATAAAGAGCGTATATCCTTGGGCAGCATTCTCTTGAAGATTCTCAATCAACAGATCAAAATTCCTGTTGAACACAGGCTGTTGAGCAACTTGTAATTGAATTGAATGAATCGCAGACTCCTTCTTGTTTGTACCCAAATTAATGCGTGAAAACTGGCGCCATTGGTCTTGAATTGTTGCTGCATCGCTAAAAAACTGATCATGAGCCTGCAATGGATGATCTACTTCTAAATGCTCCACAGCCTGTACAAAGTCAAGCACAGTTTTTTGCGTTTCTTTTAGAATTCCAAAACTTAAGTCTTGGTCATCGAACCAAATGCAAGTGCGCTTGTTGAGCAGTGAAAATATTGTCGTTTTTTTGCCTTCGGCGAAATTTCCCTGAATGTTAGGAATGATTGTGATTTTTGTGATCTTCTTTTCACTCTCTTGGGTAACTGGATCAAAAATGCGGATTGATTCAACCTCGTCGCCAAATAACTCTATTCGGTAAGGCTTTGAGTGGCCGTAGCTAAATATGTCAACAATTCCACCACGTTGGCTAAATTGGCCTGGTTCATATACAAAGTCAGTACTTTCAAAACCAAGCGAAACTAGAAAATCTAACTGCTCATCTATCTCAAGTTCTTTGCCTACTTCAATTGTAATTGAGTTGCTTTTCCACTCTCTTTGGTCAATCACTTTTTCGAGCAAGGCCTGCGGATAGGTAACAATAATAGTTCCCCTTGTTTCTGGCTTTACCAAATGCTTAATAGCTTCAGTTCTTAGCCGAACATTATTATTGTCTATTTCCTCAAACTTGCCAACCTTTCTAAACGAATCGGGCAAAAAGAAAATATCTTTCTTTGGCAACACGCTTTGCAAATCATTTTGAACATAGGCTGCCGTCTCTTTGTCATTAGCGATAATGAGTTGGTCTTTTTTAGTAGACTTAAACACAGAAGCAACAACAAAGCTTGAAAATGACGTACCACTGCCTGTTAGATGAATGGTTTCTTGTGGCTTTTCATCTATGAAGTTAATGAGAGATTGTACAGTTTGATGCTGCTGTATTTGCTGCAGAAGTTCATCAAAATTCATGTGGTTGCAAAGCTAAGGCTCGGTTGTTTTCTTTCACAGAATTCATTAACTTCAATTTCTAAAATAAGCGAAAGTTGAGTAACCGAATAAACTGGAAACAATTTTGGGTAGATATGTTAGGCGTGTTAATTGGGATAACGATAGCTTTTCAGCTTCAAAACTGGAAAGAAAATAGAGCAAACAATTCGGTGCGAGAGCAGTACTTGATAAATCTTTCGAGCGACTTATACCAAGACAGCTTAGAACTGCAAGCCATGGTTGATACCATGCAGCACCAAACCCGAATGATGAGTCTTTTGGTTAGAGATATGTACTCGCCCCAACCGAGTGACTCCATTTTTGAACATACGATGGGCATGTTTTCAGCATCAAGATTTGACGCATTCAACACTACTTATCAAAGTATGATTAGTTCTGGTGACATGAAATTGATTAAAAATTTTGAATTACGTAAGGAAATCATTGATTTATATGAGCGGCAACACTTCGAAATTGAGGCTTTTGATGAAAGTCACTTGAATGTGTTTTACGATCACATTTACCCGGTATTGTATGAAGATGTGATTTTTACTGGCCCACGAAACCTACAAAATGTCGAGTTTTTAAAGGACCCTAAGTTTGTGAATTTAGCACACGCAAATAATGGCTTATTGCAGCGAAAGTTATCTGCTTATGAAAAAGCACTCACAGCAACAACGGCTTTACGAGAAAAGTTAAGAGAGTAATTCAATTATTTTTGAAGCAAAACCACGGCGTATGCTTTCACGCCCTCCTCCTCACCAACATAGCTCAGCTTTTCGCTTGTTGTGGCCTTAATAGAAATTTGTGACACATCGCAGGTGAGAATGCTTGATAATAAATTACGCATATCATCTATGTGCGGCCTAAGTTTTGGGGTTTCTAATACAATTGTAGAATCAATGTTACCAATCAGCCAGCCTTTAGAGTTTATCAGTTCATAAACATGCTTCAACAACACCTTACTATCAATTCCTTTATACTGTGGGTCAGTATCAGGAAAATGAGAACCAATATCGCCTAAAGCCAGTGCACCAATCATGGCATCGCAAATTGCATGTATTACTACGTCGGCATCGCTATGGCCAACACTGCCTTTGGTATGGGGAATAAGTAAACCGCCTAGCCAAAGTTCTTCTCCTTCAGCTAGGCGGTGTATATCGTAACCAAACCCGATTTTAAAATTCAATCGCGTTCGTTTATTTATTTATTGATGTCGAACTCTAAAGAGAAACGCAATGTGCCATCAAGCGGGCTGTTTGAGTTATTAGTAGCAAACATGTATGCAAAGTTTGCAACGCCAATGTTTTGCATTCTTGCACCAGCGCCTAGTGTTGCATATTGTCTGTTACCCTTGTCTTCATGCTCATAGAAGAATCCTGATCGAGCAAAGAATTTATCATCATAGTTATACTCACCCCCAACAGAAACTTGTACTTCTCTCAGTTCTTCAGATCCTCCATCAGGTGCATCTCCAAAAGAAGAAAATAGAGCTTCAATTACGCCATCATTTTTAAATGATGCATCACCAATATTTTCTGGTGTTGGAACTAGAAGTTTATTCGCATCAAGAGCAAAAGACACTTTGCTTGTTTCGCTTACACTGAATGCCACATTTGTACCAATACCCAAGTTGGTAGGTAAGAAATCTTTCTCATCGCTATTTTCAAGGTAAGAAATCTTTGAACCAATGTTGGTGATTCCTGCTGCAAAAGACCAATCGGCAACGCCTGCATTTAATGGGTCAAAGTAAAATTGAATATCACCAGCAACAGCTGTACCATCTTCAACAGTATTGCCATTACTCACTTGGCCAGAAGCCAAATCAGAGTTTATGTATTTTAAATTCACACCAATACCAGTTGTTTCACCCAATTTTCGAGAATAACCACCTTGTAATGCAAATTCTTGTGGGTTTTGAACCACACCAGGGTCAAGTTGTGTTTGTCTAAATTCGGTTTCACCCAAACTAAAGTAGCGTACTGCAAAGTTGAAAGCACCTAAGTCATCGCCTGTTTTAATAAAACCACCAGCATTTATTAAGTGAATATCATCAACATCTAAGCCAGCTAACCAAGGTGTATATGAAACTGCTAAGCCACCATCTTCATCTGTAAATGGCAATTTTGCTGTATTCCAAAAAACAGCGTTTGCGTCAGGGTCGGTAGCCAAAGCAGCATCGCCCATACCACCAGCCTGCGCTTCAGGAGAAAGTCTCAAAAAAGGAACAGCTGTCTGTAATGGGTTACCATCGAAATCAGCCCCAGTTGGAGTTATTTGTGCTGATGCAGTTACTGATATAGCAACGAAACACATCATCCACATAATTGAAGTCAAATAATTTTTCATGGAATTCTAGATTTACTTTTCTATTTTAATGCGCTAATGTAAAGCAATTTATTGAATGAAAACTACTGTATTATAAGTTTTTTACGTTTTCTCAAAGAATTCAAAATCATTCGATAAATTTGCGTTTGAAATTATTAACACTTAACGTAATAAAATATGAATGATTGCGTTAGGGATATACAATAAACTTTATGAGACAAATCTTTCTGATAGGCTTAGCCTCACTTTTTTTATTCTCTTGTAATAAAAAAGCAGAACGTTCTACCAATACAGGTTGGAACTATAACGACTCCGAGTGGGGTGGTTTTGTGAAGGCAGGCAACGAAGATCAAACCATTGGTCCTAACCTAGTACCTATTCAAGGTGGTAGCTTTATTATGGGCATGGTTGAAGAGGACGTGATGTTTGACTATAACAACATGCCTAAACGAGTTACTGTGAATTCATTCTTTATGGATGAAACAGAAGTATCTAACCTCCACTACAGAGAATATGTGTATTGGGTGAATAGAGTAATGGGCGACCAATACCCTGAAGTTGTAGATATGGTTAGACCAGACACTTTAGTTTGGAGAGAAGAACTCGCCTACAACGAGCCTCAAATTGAAAATTATTTCTCTTTCCCGGCTTACAACGACTATCCTGTCGTTGGCGTATCTTGGGAACAAGCAAACGATTTCGCTCAATGGCGCTCAGACCGTGTTAACGAAATGCTCCTTGTAAGAAGAGGAGTTATTGAACTCGATCTAGATCAAAGTGCAGGGTCAAACTTTAACACCGATGCTTACCTTATCGGTAAGTATGATGCAAACGAAGGTGACAACCCTCTCGAAAGCGCAGATGGAGAAGGCACAAGAAGAGCAACCAAATCTGATGGTATCATTTTGCCAGCTTATCGTTTACCGACAGAAGCCGAGTGGGAATATGCCGCTCTTGGTATGATTGGCAACTTGATTGAAGGCAGTGAAATCAATTATGAAAAGAAATTGTATCCGTGGGAAGGAAAAACATTACGTGCCACAAGAGGTAGAGACCGTGGGGAGTTTATGGCGAACTTTAAAAGAGGCCGTGGCGATAATATGGGTGTTGCTGGAGCATTAAATGATTTTGGCGCCTACACTACCAATATTTACGCATACGCACCAAATGCTTTCGGTCTCTTTAATATGGCCGGTAATGTTTCTGAGTGGGTTGCTGATGTTTACAGACCACTATCACCAATTGATGTGGAAGATTTTAACCCTTACCGTGGTAATGTATTTGAAACGAAAGTGAAAGACGAAAACGGTGAATATCTAATCGATAGTCTTGGTAGAGTTGTTACTCGGGAAGAAACAGTTGAGGAACTTGAAAACAGAAGAAATTATCAAACTGGAGATGCAAGAAACTATCGAGATGGTGATGCGCTGAGTAATGCAGCCTATGGTTTCGGAATCACGACACTCATTAGCGATGATGCTAGAGTATACAAAGGTGGTTCTTGGAACGATAGAGCATTTTTCCTATCTCCAGGATCAAGAAGGTTTTATAACCAAGACCAAGCAAGTAGTGAAATCGGTTTCCGACTCGCTATGGATATGTTAGGTGGACCAGAAGGAAATATTGTACTCGGCTCACAAACGCGTAAAGCCAGAAAACAAGCAAAGAAAAACCGAAAAGCACGTGCTCGCTCTATGGGCAAGGCTGGCGGTAAGAAAGGCGGATTATTTGGTGGCGGAAAAAAGAAGAACAATAAATCTGGTGATGCTGAAGATGGCGCCATCTCAGTACCATAAAGTTAGTTTAATTCATTGCAAACCCACCGAAGTTCTCGGTGGGTTTTTTTATTTTTGAAACATGTTAGCCAACCCCACAATTGAGCAGCTGTACGATTTGTTTTCTCTATCAACCGGTGTGAATACCGATACAAGAACGATTGAAATTGATCAACTGTTCGTAGCACTTAAGGGGGCAAACTTCAACGGCAACCAATACGCAGAAGAAGCACTTCAAAAAGGCGCGCTATATGCTGTTGTTGATGAAAAGAAATATGCCACATCTGAACAGCACATTTTGGTAAATGATGGTTTACAGGCCTTGCAACAACTCGCTG
>ENA-ORXM01003903-ORXM01003903.1-marine-metagenome-genome-assembly--contig:-NODE-3903-length-13973-cov-6.686600_pt1 | contig 13973 bp, 12 predicted proteins | sample MGYA00237867_ERZ511480 | MGnify/ENA primary metagenome ERZ511480 (study PRJEB26309, sample SAMN06266103) | marine metagenome | isolation source: Algal blade | place: United Kingdom:Sidmouth, United...
TACGGCTGTCACAGCACCATCATCGACTATTCAGAAAATGCCGCAGTTGCATTTCGCCTGTGGTGCAAACAGCAATATGGCGATATCGATAAACTTAATACTGCCTGGAGCAACGTTTTTTGGTCAATGGAATACGTTGACTTTGACGAAATAGACCCACCAGTAGATGCTGTCACCGAACTCAACCCGGCACACCAGTTGGCATTTTGGCGCTTTAGCTCAGATCAAGTGGTGAGTTTTAACGCCGAGCAGGTAGAGATTCTGAGGCGCTTGTCGCCCGGACGTGACCTGATGCATAACTACATGGGTAACTTCTGCGAATTTGATCACTTCGATGTCGCGGACAAACTCGATGTGGCTGGCTGGGACAGCTACCCCTTGGGTTTTCTCGATCGAGACAACGAAACCGCCGAGGCGCGATTGAAGTGGTTACGCACGGGTCACCCAGATTGTGCTGCTTTTCATCACGACTTGTATCGGGGTGTTGGCAAGGGTCGCTGGTGGGTCATCGAGCAGCAGCCGGGACCTGTCAATTGGGCGCCACACAACCCCGCGCCACTGCCGGGCATGCTCAAATATTGGGCCATGGAAGCTCTGGCCCACGGCGCTGAACTGTGTAGTTTTTTTCGCTGGCGACAACACCCAGGTGCGCAAGAGCGTCACCACACAGGTTTGCTATTGCCTAACGGTGATGCCGCGCCAGCACTACAAGAAGTGCAAGAAGTCGCTGCCGAGATTGCGGCGATTGGCGAGGCGGCGGCTGCCTGTTCTAATGCAGCACCGGTGGCGCTGTTGTTTGACTATGTTGGCAACGCCGCCCTCGAAACTCAACCGCAAGGTCAGAACTACGATCCGCAAGGCTGGACCCAGTCTTTTTATCGGGCCTTGCGCCGCTGCGGAGTGGATGTTGATATCTTGCCCTTGGGTGCTGATCTCGATGGCTATTCCCTAGTGGTGATCGCCAACGCAATTGTCGACTCTCCTGCCTTTGCACAACAGCTTAAAGAGTTTGGCGGCCACGTATTAATTGGTCCGCGCAGTTTTTCTCAAGATATGGATTGTCGTACGCCCGATAACCTAGCGCCGGGATCGATGCAATCGTTGATTCCGCTACGTGTGATCGGCGTAGAGTCTTTACCTGACGCCGTGATCATGCCTGCAGCTCAGTTTAATGCTTGGCGCTGGCGCGAAAGAGTGCAGAGTGAGCTGACAGCAAAGGCTCAGTTTAGTGACGGTTGGGGGTTCCATTATCAACAGGGCAATGTGCATTATCTCAATGCGCAGTTGCAGGATGATAGCCTGCGAGAGTTTGTAGCGCAGCGGTTGCTAGAAGCGGGAATTACCGTGCAAGAATGTTCATCTGGTTTGCGTTTTCGCAGGCGCGGTGGGCGGCAATATGTGTTTAATGCAGGCCCTGAGCCCGCTCAGGTGCGCTCGGCAGCCGGTGTACAAGAGCTGCTAGCGGGCCAATATTGCCATTGGGATTTAGCCACATGAAGCAAACACACAGAAAGGCTAAGACCACGTATTAGCTAAGATAACTTGTTTTTCAAACCGGCGGCAGTTGTCGTCTAAGACCTAGCGGGCATCACACATAGCCTGCAAATTGACTCACCGAGGAGAGTATTGATGTTGAATAAAATTTCGAAGCGCTTGCCACTGGCAGCACTGACGTTGGCGATAGCTGGATTGGCAGGTACAAGCGCCGTTGCCGGTGATCTGGTCATCAATTATGACGATCCAGGTGTTGCACCCAAAGCCGGATTTGAAGCCGCAGTTGAGGCGTTCAAAGCAGCCAACCCCGATATAAACGTGACTGTTAATATCAATGACCGCGAAGCGCATAAAACAGCGATTCGCAATTTTTTATCTGCCGAAGCGCCAGATGTCACCGCGTGGTATCCGGGCAATCGCATGGCACCTTTTGTCGAAGCAGGTTTGTTTGAAGACGTCTCTGACCTGTGGGAGCAAGAAGGCTTTAACGAATCATTGGCGGCGATTCGCCCTACGATGACAATCGATGACAAGCAATGGGGTGTGCCTTACAGCTATTACCAGTGGGGCGTTTACTATCGCAAAGACATCTTCGACAAGCTCAGCCTTGAAGAACCCAAAAACTGGGAAGAGTTCAACAAGGTAGCCATGACGCTTAAAGAAGCAGGCGTGACCCCATTGACCATCGGTACTAAGTTTCTTTGGACTGCTGCTGGTGTTTTCGACTACCTGAACCTGCGTATCAACGGCTATGAAGTGCACAACGATCTAACCGCTGGCAAGATCAAGTACACAGATGAGCGTATTCGCAACGTGTTTGTAGCTTGGAAAGAAATGGTCGACGCAGGTTACTTCATCGACAATCACGCCACCATGTCTTGGCAAGATGCTATCGCACCTTTCTCCAATGGCGATGCTGCGATGTACGTGATGGGCAACTTTGCGGTTGATGGCTTCAAAAATGCTGGATTGACCGAGGAGCAGATTGATTATTTCCAGTTCCCTGAGATAACACCTGGATTGCCGCGTGCAGAAGAAGCGCCAGCGGATGCTTTTTTCATTCCTACAAAAGCTAAAAACAAAGAAGACGCGCGCAAGTTCCTCGCTTTTGTTGCACAGACAGATGTACAGACTGAGTGGAACAAAACACTTGGTCAATTGCCCGTCAACAAGAACAGCACCGTGGGCGAAAGTAAATTCTTGCAAGAGGGTTTTGAAACACTGTCTACAGCAACTGGTTTGGCACAGTTCTACGACCGTGATGCACCTGCGCAGATGGCTAAAGCCGGTATGGAAGGCTTCCAAGAGTTTATGGTTGATACCTCAAAGCTTGACGCCATTTTGGAGCGTTTGGACAAAGTGCAGGCTGAAGTTTACAAGTAAGGGAAATAGGGCGCGGCGCTCGTGCGCCTCGACCGGCTCAGTCTTTTGACTGGGTCGGTTTTGCCCTCTCGTCAAAGCGGGTATTTATTATGAATCAATCGCACTCGAGCCAAAGCTGGTTCAAAAAACATCAGTTGCAAATAGCACCTTGGTTGTTTGTGGCGCCAGCACTGTTTTTCTTCTCGATCTACGTCATCATTCCAATCTTTCAGTCTATCTCTATCTCTTTTTATGAGTGGAACGGTCTTTACAATGCCGAAGGTGTTTCCACCGCTAAGTGGGTAGGCTTGGATAACTATATCAAGCTGATGGACGATGATAATTTTTATACTTCACTTAAAAATAATTTGATCTGGCTGGTTTTGTTCATGCTGGCCGTGCCAATTGGGCTGGGTATAGCGCTGTTCCTTAACCAAACAGTGATGGGCATGCGGTTTTACAAATCCATGTTCTTTTTTCCCTTTGTTATTTCGCAAGTGGTGGTCGGTTTAATATTCGGATGGTTTTACAACCCTGATTTTGGTGTTGTTGGCTCTGTTTGGAAGGCGTTGTTCTGTGAAGAAACCGTCAATATCATGGGCAACATATCGACCAAATGCAGCGTAGCTCCACCCAATATATTAGGCGATGAAAACTGGGCAACCTACGGCATTATCGTTGCGGGGTTATGGCCTCAAATCGCGTATTGCATGATTTTATACCTGACCGGCCTCAACAATGTGTCGCCCGATCAAATCGAGGCAGCCCGTTTAGACGGTGCACGCGGATGGAAAATGCTTCGCCACGTGATATTGCCGCAACTGTCGCCAGCAACCTTTTTGGCTGTGGTTGTCACGGTTATCGGCGCGCTGCGCTCCTTTGACATGATAGCCATCATGACGCGCGGCGGACCTTATGGTTCGACCAATGTGCTGGCTTATTACATGTACGAGACAGCGATTTCAGAATACGGCGATCGTTACGGTTATGGTTCCGCCATTGCCACGGTGTTGTTTTTGATCATGTTGGTGTACATCTCATTTTTCCTCTACAAGATGTACCAAGACGAGAGAAGGAGCTAGGCATGTATCCAAGTCCTATAGAAAAAGCTTCGCCAATGGCGCAAGCCGCCTACAAGTTGGTGCTGCCCATTGCGCTGTTTGTCTGGTTGTTGCCTTTGTTGGCCATCTTTATGACCTCCATTCGTCCTGCGGTCGACATAAACTCAGGCAATATGTTTGGTTGGCCAAGCGCCTTCAATATGGTGGAAAACTACACAGCCGTCTTTACCGAGTCTGAAGCCGGAACCTATTTCTGGAACTCGGTTAAAGTCACCGTGCCAACGGTCATACTCGCTCTGACGTTGTCTTGTTTGGCTGGGTACGGGCTTGCTGTATACCGTTTCCGTTTCGCCTTGCCGCTGTTCTTTTTGTTTATTGCCGGTAACTTCGTACCGTTTCAGATCTTAATGGTTCCTGTGCGAGATTTGTCGGTACGCACTGGCCTGTATGACACAGTCACCGGGTTGGTGCTGTTCCATGCTGCTTTCCAGACAGGGTTCTGCACACTGTTTATGCGTAATTTTATTCGCGGCTTACCACACGAATTAGTCGAGAGCGCACGTATCGAAGGTGTAGGGGAGTTTAAAATATTCTGGTATGTGGTCTTGCCACTTGTCCGGCCAGCGATCGCTGCACTGGCTGTGTTGATATTCACCTTCATCTGGAATGACTTTTTTTGGGCGACAGTGCTGACACAGGGCGAAGCGTCCAAACCCGTGACGGCGGGCATACGTGCGTTAAACGGGCAGTTTGTCTCTCAGTGGCATTTGGTTGCAGCAGCTTCGTTGATGGCAGCTGTGCCGCCTGTGATGATGTTTTTTGCGATGCAGAAACACTTTATAGCAGGCTTGACTCTAGGCGCGACAAAAGGCTAAAAGAGTCTATAACGCTAGCTCAACCACGCGGGTTGGGCTAGTCATTTAAACAACGAAAACTAGCTGAGCTTTTGAACCGAGGTACTGCGTTTCAGGACGAGCCCTTCAGCGATGACGATGGCACGTTCAACCTCACTTCAGTCCCCGAGTCCCCTGATGTAATCACCAGTAGCGCTTCAATTGCCGTCGCTCTACGACGCAGTGTGCGCATACCGCGTCCTTCGTTTGCATCGTCTACTCCACCCTTGCCGTTGTCCTGCACGCACAGTTGCAAGCTTCCGTCTTGTTCGCTGGTGGCTGATAAAGTTATTTGGGTGGCATCGCTGTGACGCAGAGCATTTTGCAATGCCTCTTGCATGATGCGTAGTAGGTTGGCCGAGGTAACCGGACTGAGCGAGTCTATCTGTGGAAGCGCGTTGGCCTGCCATTGGAACTCAACGCCAAAGCTTTCGCACTGCGACTGGGCGCGTTCGCGAAACGCTGCCAGCAACCCCACTAAGTCTTGGTTGTCGTTGTCCAGCGAGAGAATCATCAAGCGCAGGTCAGTTAGAGCTTGGCGCGCGTGTAGGCTGATGGCTTGCTTGTCGGTTGACGTGGAATTGGCGTTGGCGATGATACTCATCAACTGCCCGCCCAAGCCGTCGTGCATATCGGCGATAATGCGTTGGCGCTCCTCGGTGATGGTGCGCTGGTGTTGTATTTTTTGCTCGTGTTTAAATGCCTTTTGCAGCATGTTTTCACGACTCTCTAGGCGCTCTTTTAGCGTGTCGACCATGTTGTCTATTTGCTTTTGCGACTGCACAAACTGATAAACCAGAATAATGCAGATGGTCGATAGAACCGGTAGAAACGAATAGACCAACAAAAAGTTTGAGTGGTTTTCGATATAGCCAAAAATAATTAAAATATCGTGCACAGCAAAAGCCGTGGCCATCAGTAGCGTGATCAACACGAGTGCAGACTGCAAATGTCCGCGGCGAACTGCTCGTGATATCAACACGATACCCCACAGCAGATGCAAACAAGAAATAGGTATGAGCAGATACTTCTCAATCGATAAAAAGAGCGGTGTTGGCACTAGCACACTGATAATGCTGGCAATGACACACAGTGCGAAAAAAAACCACGTGGGCAGTGGTGAATGTGTTTTGGTAAAGCTGTAGGCAAAGGGTACTAAAATGACCGCCTTCCAGAAGTCTGACAAATAACCCACTCGGAACCAATCGGTTGGCAATAGGCTGTTATCAACAATGATTGTCAGGTTGTCGATGACTTGGCATAAGGCTATCACCGCAAACAACCCGTAAGTGAGGTCTTGGCGTCTGAGAGCCCACAGCAGAGCCATGACTATAGCGAGTAAAAACAACCAGTAGCTCAAGAATTTTCGAAAGCCAATGGTCGTCATGTGTTGTTTTTTGTAGTACGACTCCAGCGTTGAGCGCTCGCCAATCCATAGCTCCGACAGGTATCCGCCAATTACCGCCGAGCCCGTTAGGGTGATGTCGATGATGGTGCTGGTGTCGTTTGTCGGCAGGCGCACAAGCAAGGGTCGAGAGGTGTCGCTGAGTAGGTGGTCGTAACGCAGCGAGTCGACCTGCACCACGCCGTTGATTCTCAGCTCATGCAGATGGAACAGTGATGGCGCGTAGAGAGCAGGCTCGATGAGTTTGTTGGTGTTCTCCCATTCGAAGTGAAACTTGCTGTACTCAGATTCTTTTGCCGGCGGTAATCTAGCGGGAAGCGAGAGAGTTTGTTGTTGTGTTCCTGTTATCCATCGGGCTTCTACAAATGTCGCTTTGCTCTCTGGAGACGGTAAGCCGTATGTAACACCCAAAAGTGTTAACACCGTGATAAAGGTCGTCCAGATCATTAGCCAAATTGGAGAGCCATCGGACTTCAAAATTTAATGATCCCCATTTGCACCGCCTCAAATATCGCTTCGCTGCGCGAGTGTACCTGCAGTTTGCGATAGATGTTTTTGATGTGGCTGGGCACTGTCTGCGGAGAAATCTCCAGGCGCACAGCGAGTTCCTTGTAGGTCAGGCCTTTTGCTATCCCCCAGAGTATCTCTTGTTCACGAGGCGTCAACAGCAAACCTTCAGGCAATTGGGCCGGTTCAGGTGACTCTTCTTTGCTGGGTCCTTGCAGCGAGCGAATAATATGCCGGGCAACGCTCGTTGATATCGGTGAGTCACCGCGCAATAGTGCGTTGATGGTGCGGCCGATATCAAGTGACTGGCCATCCTTGAGCAAATAACCTGATGCGCCGGCTTGTATTGCGCGCACCGTGCTGCGCTCATCGCCAAGAATGGAGATGACCACGATCTCGGTCTCTGGGCTCTTTTCGCGGGCCCAAGCAATTAGCGCTGTGCCGTCCCCGTCGGGCAGGCCTAAATCGGTCAGCAAGACACGTGGCATGTGCTGACTCACGGCTTGTTTTCCCTGCGCTAGTGTTGTGCAGGCCGCTTTGACCTGATACTGCTCGGTGGCGTCTACCTGCTCACACAAGTATTTCAACGTGGCGGGGTCGTCTTCAACCACCACCACCGTTATGCACGCCGTTGACTCGGTACTACCTTGCGATGACATAGGTCACTTCCTTTTTTGAACGCGCCGTCAGTTTGTCGGTCATCCTAGACCAGTCAGCGCCCCTAAAACGATACGCCAGATGACGGACATTGTCAGTGCCCTGAGTGTGGTATAGCTCGCCGACAGCCGCCAGTTTGAGCATATTATGCGCGGTTATCTGGCAAAGATGTTTTGTGTCAGCGCGAAAGTGCTTAGTGCGTGTAAAATGAGCTAATTTTGCGCATAAAGTTGAGATTCAGAGATGAATTGGTTTGATCGTATCCCGTTGTACCTGCTCGCTCCACCCTGTGTTTTATTGGCTTTGAGCCCTCTAGGTAGCCAACCGCATTTGATTCAAAAATTACAGATGTTGTTCAGCGGCGATTTGAGCCGTGGTGTGGATATCTTTGATCTACTGGTGCACGCGGTGCCAACGGCGTTGTTGCTATTCAAAATCTACCGCATGGTCATCGGTCCGAAGGTCGCCAACTAACGCAAAAATAGAGTCGATCAGCTGCTGACATCGAGCTCGAAGTTTTCCAAGCCGAAGTCTGTGCCGTTTATGCGCAATGACAGTTGTTGCGCACCTGAGTAATAACGGCGGGTGGTGATGGCGCGCAGCGGATGGGACTTGTCGATGCTGATTTTTTCGCCTGCAGCTAGTCGCAGCTTTTTCCATTTAAACACCTTAGCGGCCAAGCTGTTGTTGGCTTTTTTTAGGTGTAGCACGTAGTCGATCACCAAGGATTGTGATTGTTTGCTTGTTGAGCAAAGTGTGGCTGAAAATTTCAGCGAGTCACCGAGGGTTATGTGTGGTGTGTGCACGCTGAGTTGCAGCAACTCTAGCTTGGGGGCCGTGTAACCAAACGCTTTCAGTGCACCCGAGTGGCCCTGTTTTATCAGTGTGCGACAGGCGTGTCGAACCAGTTTTTCACGGTTTTTATCCGCTCCCTTTAACCATTCAAGCGCAAGCTCTGCCACCAGATCTGGGTGGTCTTTGGCGATGTCGTTGAGGTGGTTGGCCACCGAGCGACGAACGTATTCTGATTCGTCGTCGCGCAGGGCTGTGAGCATCGGCAGCATGGGCGAGGGGTCGGCAATGAAGGCAGGCAGTTGTTGGCCCCACGGCAAACGTGGCCGAGTGCCTTCGCTGATCAAGCGGCGCACATTGGCGTTGTCGTCTTGCAGCCACGTGCGCATGATATTCAGCGTGCGATCTTGATCCGCCAGCAGATAAAATCGCACATCAAACTCGGCGGTAAACCGCGATGTCATCTCGCGCAAAAGCTGTAACGAGTTGTCGAAATCTTTTAAGCCGTACTGACCCACCACCGTGCACAGCGGCATCATGCCCCAACCGCAAATACCGGCGTCATCGCTTTGTTGATCTGTGAGCGCAGTGTCGAGTGGGTGCAACACGGCGCGCAGCACGGCGTTGCGCTTTTTAAAGTTGCTGGGCAGTGTCTTGTGCAGTTGATCGGCAATCAGTTGAGAACGCTGTTTGAGCTCAAGTTGATCGAGCTGTTGCAGGACTTCGGCTTTGAATGACTCAGCATTGAAGCCTGGCAGATGGCGCGAGACGTGTTCGGCGATACAACACACCAACTCAGCCGAGAGCTTGTTTTTAAAGGGTTCCACAGAGATCACCGTGATGTAAGTGGCACACGTTATCAGGGTGAAAGTACAGATGTGAAGCGACGCTGTGTTGCGTTGGGCAGGGCGGTTGAGTGTTTGGCATGTGCGTCCTGTACTTTGGGCCTAATAAGCCATTATGATAACTGTATGTTATCACAGTAATATGGCGCAGCATGCGATTATTCATAGCGGAAAAACCTGATCTCGGTCGAGCCATTGCCGAAGGCTTGGGTGGCGGTCGACGCGGGCAAGGCTCTATTCAGTGTGGCGACGATATCGTGACTTGGTGCTTTGGGCACTTGCTCACACTCACAGACCCCGAAGACCACGACCCCGCCAACAAGCGCTGGAACATGGACCAGCTACCAATGCGCTGGCCGATCAAACACAAGCCCATCAGCGATAAAAAAGCGCAAGTGGCGCTGATCAAAAAGCTGGCCAAATCCGCATCGCTTATTGTGCACGCTGGCGATCCAGACGAAGAAGGGCAACTGCTGGTCGATGAAGTGTTGGCTTATATCCGCAATAAAAAGCCAGTCAAGCGTCTGCTGATCAATGACAACAACCTCAAGATTGTGCGTCGTGCGTTGGGCAATATGCGCGACAACAGCGAGTTCTATGGCATGTATCAGAGCGCGCTGGCGCGCTCGGTGTCGGACCAGCATTATGGCTATAACCTTACTCGGGCTTATACACTTGCGGGCCGTGCGGCCGGTGGCGATCAAGTGCTGTCGGTGGGCAGGGTGCAAACACCTATTTTGGGCTTGGTTGTTCGCCGCGACCGTGAGCACGAAAGCCACCAAAGTCACAACTACTTTGATGTGACCGGCGGCTTTAGTGGCGAGGGCGGGTCGTTTACCGCCAAGTATCGGCCGAGTGAGTCAGCACCGGTTGACGACAAAGCACGGCTAACCGACAAAAGTTTTGCAGAGCAGGTCGTACGTGAAGTGCAAGGCCAGCCCGCGGTGGTGACAAAAGCACACACGCATCAAAAACAAGCAGCCGCGCCGTTACCTTATAATCTACTCAAACTGCAAATAGACGCCAACCGCAAGTTTGGCCTCTCGCCTGATCAAACATTAAAAGCCACACAAAGCCTACGCGAGCGACACCAGCTCATTACCTATAATCGCTCTGATTGTGAGTATTTGTCCGACGAACAACACAGTGACGGCGCAGCTGTGTTGGCCGCAATTGGCCAGACCGCGCCGGTGCTGACAAAGGCGGCTGGGGCAGCCAACCCCAGTCTCAAAAGCCGAGCGTTTAACTCCAAAAACGTGTCGGCCCACCACGCGATTATCCCTACGGAGACGGTGGCCAATATCAGCAAGCTCAGCTCGGCGGAGGCCAAGCTGTATCAGTTGATCGCACGTGCTTATATTGCGCAGTTTTTCCCCAAACATGTCTATCGCGAGACAAACGTGGAGCTTAATGTGTGCGGGCATGTCTTCCGAACCAGTGCGCGTGTCACGGTCAAAAAAGGCTGGAAAGCTCTGTACAGCCGAGACGGCGACAACGACGAAGTGCATGACAGCGATCACAGCTCGCAAGATATCGCGTGGATAAAAGGCAGCAGTGAGTTGCTCTGTGACAATGCAAGCCTGGAAGTAAAACAAACCAAGCCGTTGCCTTATTACACCATGGCGACACTACTAAAAGACCTAGCACGCGTGGCCAAATACGTCACCGACCCCCGTATCAAAAAACTGTTGCTCGACAAAGATCAAGAGAAAAAAGGCGAGTACGGTGGTATTGGCACTGCGGCTACGCGCAGTGCAATTATCGAACAACTGCTCAAGCGTGCCTACATTCAGGAGCAGGGCAAAAAGGTCAGCAGCACTGCACTTGGGCGAGAGTTTCACGACACGCTACCCACATCTGCCACGGTGCCTGACATGACCGCGCTTTGGCACGAGCAGCAGGCACGCATTCGCCGCGGCGAAATGACACTCGACGCTTTTGTTGATGGCGTAGCTGAACATGTGGCGCGAGAGGTAGAAGCAGTGAAAGCCACAGGCATCACGTTGCCCACTGGTGCAAAATCCAGTCGTAAAAATACCCGCGGGAAACCTCCTGGTGCTAAAGGCACAGAAAATCAAAATGGGGTGCCCTGTCCAAATTGCGACGATGGACAGTTGAGCCGCCGCAAAGGCAAAAAGGGTTTTTTCTGGGGCTGCAATCAATACCCTCAGTGCAAAACCACCTTCCCCGATAAGCACGGCAAAGCCGCTAAAAACCAAAAGCCCAAAAAAACCTTAGAGATATCCAGTGATAAGCTGTGCGAAAAATGTGGTAAAGGAATGGTGCGGCGCGAAAGCAAAAAGGTGAAAGGCAGCTTCTGGTGGGGTTGCAGTGGTTTCCCCAAGTGCAAGCACAGCGAGTCTGAATAACCACAAAAAACTCAAGCAAGTGTTGCTAAGAGAAGCTTGGAAATAACTATACGCACATCGCGGAAAACACCCGCAAATGACGCGCGATGCAAACTGGACGCCCCCAAGCGAATCACCCCTACATCAAAGCACGCCGTCTTAGCCTTAATAAGCCCCAGCGCATCAAGGAAGCCAATACACAAATCTCACCTTGGGTAAGTACCAACCAAGCGGAGCCGCCGTCACGGCAAAAAAATAAAGAGCGATGCGCAGGCTTATCGCCCCTACACCAACCGCTAATTCTCGAAAACGGCACCATGCGAAGCGATTGGCTGCGTGCTAAAGTTGCGTTGTAAGTGTGGCTTGTCGCCGTTTAACCCTGCTTTACAGCAGATGCAGTCAGCTAACTATGGCCAATCCACATACTCTCAAACCACACAACTACTAGGCGAACAGCTCCATGGCTAGCACCGTGCACATCATTAATGGCCCTAACATCAACATGACCGGCCTGCGCGAAAAATCGCACTACGGATCGACAGGTTATGCAGAGCTGTGTGAAAACCTAGTCGTCTACGCCTCTGATCTCGACCTGCAGGCCACTATTCGTCAGAGCAATTACGAAGGTGAGCTGGTCACTTGGATTCACGAAATCGCCGTGGCAGAGCAACCGCTGATCATCAACGCGGGTGCTTACACACATACTTCCATCGCCGTCATGGACGCGCTCAAGCTCATGCGCGCTCCCGTGGTGGAAGTGCACATGAGCAACGTACACGCCCGCGAAGAATTCAGGCAGCACAGCTACGTCAGTTTGGCAGCCAAAGGTTGCATTGCTGGTTTTGGCGCTGATAGTTACAAGCTAGCGCTGCAGTGGGTAAAGATGCATTTAGGCGATGTGAAAACGACGGTTGTCTGATCCAAACGCAAAGCGACAGACGACTAGTTTGTCTATCTGCGTTGGCAATTGCCCTAGCGGCTACCGCCGTTCAGGCCTACGTTTTAGGTTCAGTAAAAACACACCCGCGAATATCAGTAGAGTTGCACCGTAGTCTGCTAGGGCTATGGGTTCGCCGACGATGAGCGCGCCGATCAGTAGGGCGACAACGGGTGGGATGTAGGTGACCGAAGAGGCGGTGACTGCACCTAGGTTTTCGACGATATAGTAGTAGATTATATAGGCGAGACCTGTGCCCAAAAGCCCGAGCCCGATGACTAAGCCAAGTGCGGCGTGTGTGTGGGCAAATATTTCTCCCATGCCGTCAAAGCTGGTGAACAGCGCCAATACCAGCAGGCCAAGCGCCAGCTGGTAGGTGGTTAAGGCTGCGGCTGGGATCTTCAAAGGCGTGATGAATTTTTTGGCGTAAACAAAAGAAGCGCCCACACTCAGTGAGCCAATTATCATGTAGAGCACACCTTCCAAGTTGGTGCTGGCGAGGTCTGCGCCGCTTGGTCGCCCAATGATCACCACACCGATAAAACCCACCACAATGCCCGCAAGTTTTAGAGGTGTCGCTTTTTCCTCGGCGATAAAAACAACCGCCAACAAAAATGAAAACAGTGGAATAGCACCGCTCACCGCGCCTGCAACACCGGATAACAACAGCGATGAACCCATCACAAAGCCATAGTAGTAAATGGCCGTTGCCAACAACCCCATCACAAAAAAGTGCGCGCTGTGTTTGAGATGCTGCCAGCGCAAAGAACCACTGATTAGCGCGTACAAAAACACCGGAATCAAGCCAAACAAAACTCGATAAAAAACCACTTGCAAGGGGGTGATCAGACCGGCCGCCATCTTCATGTAGATAAAGTTGCTGCCCCAGATTACCCCCAGCGCACAAAATGCGATCAGCGGCAGGTAGCGAGAATTTTCGTTTGGCATTGCAGATCTCTGGGCTAAAAAGCGCGGTAGGTCATTGTACGAAGTAATGCGTCTCAGGTACCAAAAAACTAGGTTCTTCTCTTGTTCGGCTAGCGCTGGGCTGGTTGGGATGAGCTGGCAGTTAAATATACTTTAGAGTCGGATCCCATAGGGGATCTGGAAACCCCACGCCTTTAGGCGGCGGCCCTACGATGGTTGATGATATTGTTGAGCAATGGAAGATTACAAACGTGGAGCTCACTCGGTTTGGGACTGTAAGTATCACTTGGTGTGGACGACGAAGTACAGGTACCAAGTTCTGGGCGGTGATGTGGGATTGAGGTGTAGGGAATTACTGCGAGACATTGCTCGAAGTAAGGAGATGCGAATCTATGCAGGTTCGATAAACCGTGATCATGTGCATATGCTGATCAGTATTCCGCCGTCGTTGTCGGTGTCGAGGGCGGTGGAGTATCTGAAAGGGAAAAGTTCGCATAGGTTGCTGAGCGAGTACAAGGAGCTACGCAAACGATATTGGGGTCAGCACTTGTGGGCGCGGGGGTATTGGATTGCATCGAGCGGAAACGTAACAGATGAAGCTTGGTTGGAGTATATCAAGACGCAGAGTCCTCCAGAGCCGGACGACGATTTTACGGTTGAGTAGCGACAGCCATCGGCCGAATGGCCGATTAATCCGGCTTTAGCCGAAACCCGAAGCCACCGCCTTTAGGCGGTGGTCGTTCAC
>ENA-ORXM01003904-ORXM01003904.1-marine-metagenome-genome-assembly--contig:-NODE-3904-length-13967-cov-3.480274_pt1 | contig 13967 bp, 12 predicted proteins | sample MGYA00237867_ERZ511480 | MGnify/ENA primary metagenome ERZ511480 (study PRJEB26309, sample SAMN06266103) | marine metagenome | isolation source: Algal blade | place: United Kingdom:Sidmouth, United...
GGCGGCGTGCGACGAGAACCCCGCCGCCCGCATCGTCGTTCGAACCCACCCCGACGTCGTCGCCGGACGCCGCCGAGGCTATCTCGAGCAGGCGGCCCGAGGGCGCGGAGTCGAGGTGTCGGCCGTCGGCGACGACCCTCTGCCCTGGCTCAAGCGCGCCGCCCGCGTCTACGTCGCGACCTCCCAGCTCGGCTACGAGGCGCTGCTCTGCGAGCGCCCGGTCACGGTGTTCGGCGAGCCCTTCTACGCCGGTTGGGGTCTGAGCGACGACCGGCGAGCGATTCCGCGGCGCCGCCATCGACGCGATATCGACGAGCTCTTCCATGCCGCCCACCTGCACCTCGCCCGCTACGTCTCTCCGGTGAGCGGAGAGCTCTGGCAGCTCGAGGATTGCATCGAGCACGTGGCGCTGCAGCGGCGGATGTTCGGGGAGAACGCGCGCCGGTTTCTCTGCGAGGGCATCGCGCCGTGGAAGCGCCGCTACGTCGCGCACTACCTGCGCTCGCCGGACGGCGGCGTGCGCTTCGCCGGCCGCTTCCCCCTCGCCCGAGCACGTCGCTCGCGCGAGGCGGACGCGGCGAGCAAGGACGGATCGGACACGCGGCTGTGCTGGAGCTTTCGGTTCGGTGCGGAGAGGAGGTCACCGCGACCGCCGCTCTGGCGCATGGAGGACGGGTTCCTGCGATCGGCCGGCCTCGGCTCGGACTTCACGGCACCCGGCTCGTTGGTCGTCGATTCGCGCGGGCTCTACATCGATCCGAGCTCCCCGAGCGACCTGGAGACGCTGCTCGAGACGCGCGACTGCACGGCGTTCGAGTGCCGACGAGCCGCCGCGCTCCGACGGCAGGTGATCGCCGCCGGGGTAACAAAGTACAACGTCGGCACGGCGGGTCAATCCGAGCCGGCTCCTGCCGATAGAACGAGGGTTCTGGTCATCGGCCAGGTGGAGAACGACGAGTCGATCCGGCGTGGTTGCACGACGATCGACACCAACGGCGCTCTTCTCCGAGCCGTGCGCGCTGCTCGCCCCGAGGCGTGGGTCGTCTACCGACCGCACCCGGACGTGGTCGCGGGCAATCGTCCGGGACGTGTCGATCGACGGATTCTCGACGAGTGCGCGGATCGGGTGGAGGCGCTCACGCCGATCGGGGAGAGCATCGATGCCTGCGACGAGCTGCACACGATGACCTCGCTCGCGGGGTTCGAGGCGTTGATGAGAGGCAAGGTAGTGACCGCGTGGGGCGCGCCGTTCTACGCCGGCTGGGGACTGACGCACGATCGCGTCGACCTGCCGCGGCGCACGCGGCGGAGAACGCTCGACGAGCTGGTGTTCCTGGCGCTCGTCGTCTACCCCCGCTACGTCGACATCGCCAGCGGCGAGTTCGTCACGGCGGAGGACATGGTGCGGATCATCGAGGAGCGTAAGTGCGATGTCACGAGAGAGGGCAGGGACAGCCGAGGCTGGCCGCGCCGACAGCTCGAGCGAGCCGCCAACCTCGTGCGCGGCCTCCGCTATGCGCCGTGAGGTCGTGCTGCTGCAGGGGCCGGTCGGGCCGTTCTTCGCGCGCTTCGCCGACGATCTCGAGGCGCGCGGATTCACCGTCACGAAGATCAACCTCAACGGCGGCGATCGCTTTTTCTATCGCCGCTCGGGTGCCATCGACTACACCGGTACGCTCGATGACTGGGAAGTCTGGCTCGATCGGTTGCTGATCAACCGCGAGGTCGGACGCATCTACCTGTTCGGTGACTGCCGGGCGTATCACCGTATCGCGCGCGAGGTCGCGCGACGCCGCCGGGTGCGTCTGTTCGTCTTCGAGGAAGGCTACGTTCGGCCCAACTTCGTCACGCTCGAGGAACACGGGGTCAACGGCCATTCTCCGATGATGACGTGCCCGATCCCACTCGAACCCTCGGAGGAGGCGCTCGAGGAGGAGATCGCCCACCCCGGACACGTGTTCTCGATCACGGCGCTGTACGCGATGCTCTACTACTGGGCGGCGGCGGCCACCTACCGTCGCTTTTCCCACTACCGCCACCATCGCCCGGTCGGCTGCGTGTCCGAGGGGATGCGCTGGCTTCGCTCGGGACTGAGGAAATGGCGTCACGCTTGGCGGGAGCGGCACGCGGCGACCACGCTCGAGGCCGAGTTCGCCGGCAACTACTTCGTCTGTCCGCTGCAGGTGCACTGCGACACGCAGGTGGTCGTCCACTCCGATTTCAACTCGATCGAGCACTTCATCGGCGAGGTGCTCGCCTCGTTTCGAGAGCGGGCTCCGGCCAACACGGCGATCGTGTTCAAGCACCATCCGCTGGATCGAGGCTACTCGGACTACACCACGTTGCTCGACAACCTCGCCGCTCGGCTCGGGCTGCACGGGCGGGTGTTCTACGTCCACGACCTGTGTCTGCCGACACTGCTCCGGGGGGCGCAGGGTACGGTGCTGATCAACAGCACCGTCGGGTTGTCGTCGTTGTTCCACGGCACGCCGGTGAAGACGCTCGGCAAGGCGATCTACGATCGCGAGGGATTGACCTTCGGTGGCTCGCTCGATGCGTTCTGGTCGGTCGAGGGTCGGGTCGATGCGGAGCGCTTCAAGGCCTTTCGTGACAACCTCGTCGCCCGCAACCAGCTCAACGGCAGCTTCTACCGTCGGGTCGGTGGGCCGTCGGCCTCCGGTCTGCTGTGGTCCGAACGGCTCGAGCGGGAACACACCTTCGACGCGGAGAACGAGCCGGCCGCAGCCCCCCGCCTCGTCGTCATCGACGGTGGGCGTGCCGTCGGGGACGGAGCAGCCGATCGAGACGGGAAGTTCGACGACGATACCAAGGCGGCCTGAGCCCGGTGGGCCGGTGTCCGGCGCCCCATGGAGACGGTGCGTTCTCGACGCTCAGTAGCGCGGGCGTAGGTGGCGCGCCGCCTCGTCGGCACAGATCGTGCCGTCGGCGACGAGCGCGCCGAGCTTGGCGGCGAGCCGACTGGAGGCGTCGACGAGCACCAGTGCGCGCTCGATGTCCCCTTCCCACAGCGTCCGGCGCAGTGTCTCGTCGGGCAGGACGATGTCGGTCAGGTCACGCACCCCCGAGTGAGCGCTGCCGTGACAGGCCTCGCAGCCCTCCCCCGGGCGGCAGCGGGTCTCGAGGGCGCGCTCGAGCCAAGCCGACACGTCGCTGATCTGGGGCGTGCGCAGCGCGCCGAGCCAGCGCCGTGCCTCCGACTCGCCGGGGTCGGCGACGCGGCAGCACGGGCAGAGCAGACGTACGCGGTAGCGCATCAACACCCCGGAGAGGCTCCGTGCCGCCCAGCCCGGCGCGAGCCCGAGCCCGAGCAGACGGCCGAGCACCTCGGAGGGTCGTCGAGCTCCAGAGCGGTGCACGACGAGCAGATCCTCCGCGGCGCGGGCGGCCAGTGCGGCGAGCGTCGCGTCGGGCAAGTGTGCCGGCACGAGCACCGCATCGACATCGGGTATCGAGTCGGCGACGAGCGCCTCGGTCGCCGCGCTCGCGTCCACCTGCACGACCCGCGGCAGCGGCGGGTGCGGCGAGGGTTCCACGCAGAGAAGCTTGCGTTCGGGTGAGACCAGCTGCTGGGCGAGGGCGCGGACCACGCGCTCCCCGTCGAGACGATCGGCCGAGGCGACCGCGAGCCAGCCGGACGGGCGCTCGAGCAGCGCGCGAATCGCGACCAGGGTGCGGACATCGAGGCCGAGGGTGTCGAGGCCGGCGGGGGCGAGCGCGTTGCCGTGCAGCGAGAGAACGTAGACGTCGCCGCGACTGGAGCGGGTCGTCGTCAGCGCGAGTAGCTGGCGCTCGCCGTCGAGCGAAGCGATGAAGGCGGCGGGCGAGCCCGGTGGACGTGCGCTGGCCGCGACGAGACGCTGGGCGAGCAGCGCGAGCGCCGCCGGCAATGCGTCGTCGTCGTTGAGCAGCGTCTCCGCGAGCGCGTCGTCGTGACGCAGGCGCAGTCGCCAGCGCACGTCCGACGGCTCCACGTGTACGTAGGAGACGCCCTCCGCGAGCGCGCGTCCGAGCGTCGCCCGGATGATCCGGCGGGCATCCGGCGCGTCGTCCAGCAGCGTGTCGAATGCGGGAATCGGGGCCATGCACCGATAGCGGCGCACGTCCGCGAGAGCTGACCGTTCGGGCAGGCGGTGTCCCGACCGAGTGAACGGCGCCACACATCGCGTGCCGAGCGGGGGTGACGGGCAGTCGCGAACGTTCCTCGAGCGAGAAGGCCTTCCGTGCTCCGGAGCGGTTTCTACTCGCACCGGTGGAGCTCGCGCCGGAGGAGCGGCCGGAGAACGCTCAGCCGGGAGCGATCGTGCAGGTCAGACTCTCGCCGAGATCGATGCAGCGCGCTCCGGGCGGGCAGGGCGCCCCTGCCGCGAGCGCGACGGAGCCCGTCGGACAACGATTGCCCCGCTCCCCGGTGCACCAGTCGCCGCTCGCGAGCGGGTAGCAGGCAGCGTCGTCCTGGAGACACTGAGCCTCGCTCGCGACGCGCGTATCGCCGCTCTTGCACTCTTGCACACGCCCGGCCGATAGCGCACCGGGCGGCCCCTCGCTACCGCCACCGGCGGCGCAGCCTCCGAGAGCGAGAGCCGACCCCGTCGCGGCGAGCGCGACCCGAACCAGCCATCGACGGCTCACGCCGGCGCCCTCTCGCGGAAATAGACCGGCTTCGCCTCGCCGCTCTCGATCTTGCCCTTCCAGATGCCCGGTCCGCTCACGTGTACCGAATCCCCGCGGCTGTCGACCGCGACGGTGACCGGCATGTCCCGCACCGTGAACTCGTGGATCGCCTCCATGCCGAGATCCTCGAAGGCGACGACGCGGGCGGCGGTGATCGCCTTCGAGACGAGGTAGGCCGCTCCGCCGACGGCCATCAGGTAGACCGCTCCGTGCTCGCGGATCGCCTCGACCCCGACCGGCCCTCGCTCCGCCTTGCCGATCATGCCGAGAAGCCCGTACTCGCCGAGCATCATCGGGGTGAACTTGTCCATGCGCGTCGAGGTAGTCGGTCCCGCCGGCCCGACCACCTCGTCGCCGACGGGATCGACCGGGCCGACGTAGTAGATGAAGCGACCGTCGAAGTCGACGCCCTCGGGCAGCCTCTCGCCGCTCTCGAGCAGTGTCTGGATGCGTTTGTGGGCCGCGTCCCGTCCGGTCAGCATCTTCCCGGAGAGGAGCAGCGTGTCGCCGCTCTTCCAGCTCGCCACGTCCTCCCGGGTGACGCTGTCGAGGTCGACCCGACGCGTCTCCGAGCCTGCCTCCCACGCGATATCCGGCCAGTCCTCGAGCGCCGGCGGATCCTGACTCGCCGCCCCCGAGCCGTCGAGCACGAAGTGGGCGTGGCGCGTCGCCGCGCAGTTGGGAATCATGGCCACGGGCAGGGAGGCCGCGTGCGTCGGGTGGTCGAGAATCTTGACATCGACCACGGAGGTCAACCCGCCGAGTCCCTGCGCGCCGATACCGAGCGCGTTGACCTTGTCGAAGATCTCCAGGCGGAGCTCCTCGATACGGTTGGTCGGTCCTCGCTCGTGCAGCGCCTGGATGTCGACGGGGTCCATCAGGGAGCGCTTGGCGAGCACCGCCGCCTTCTCCGCCGTCCCGCCGATGCCGATTCCGAGCATGCCCGGGGGGCACCAGCCGGCACCCATCGTCGGCACCGTCTTCACCACCCAGTCGACGATCGAGTCGGAGGGGTTCAGCATCGCGAGCTTCGACTTGTTCTCCGAGCCACCCCCCTTGGCCGCGATCTCCACATCCACCGTGTCACCCTCGACCAGCTCCATGTGGATGACGGCGGGGGTATTGTCGCCGGTGTTCTTTCGTGCTCCCGCTGGATCGGCGAGGATCGAGGCGCGGAGCTTGTTGTCCGGGTGGAGGTAGGCCCGGCGTACCCCTTCGTTCACCATGTCCGCCACGCCCATGTCCGCCTCCCAGCGAACGTCCATGCCGATCCGCATGAAGACGGTGACGATGCCGGTGTCCTGGCAGATCGGGCGGTGGCCCTCGGCGCACATGCGCGAGTTGACGAGGATCTGCGCCATCGCGTCTCTCGCGGCCGGGGACTCCTCGCGCTGCCATGCCTCGTGGACCGCATCGATATAGTCCTTGGGGTGGTAGTAGCTCATGAACTGGAGAGCGTCGGCGACGCTCTCGATCAGGTCGTCCTGGCGAATGGTGCTCATGGCGGTGACCGACAAGCGAGGGGAGGGCAAGGATAACCCGAAGCATCGCTCCCACCGGTGGCACCCCCGTCTTCGGCGGGGGGGCGCGTGGTCGGATAGTCGGGAACGGCCGCCGAACGTCGTCGTGCCCTTGACGGCGCGGAATGGGCGAGGGCAGAATCACGACCCGTGAACGCTCCCATCGACACTCGGATTCCCGTCGTCCGGCGCCGCTGGCGACGCTGAGCCGCACAGCCGTCCGGCCGCGTCCGATCGCGCCTCGCCGGCCCGACGGGCCGCCCCGCGCGCCGCGTCGTCACGTGCCGTCTCGTCACGTGCCGTCTCGCCGACGCTCGTCGTCTCCGTGTCGAACCCCTCCGGGACCGTCCTCCATGCAGCCGCAAGAATTCGAGCGCCATCGCGCGGCGGGTTATACCCGCATCCCGCTCGCCCGCGAGCTCGTCGCCGACCTCGACACGCCGCTGTCGATCTATCTCAAGCTCGCCGACGCGCCGCACACGTTCCTGTTCGAGTCGGTTCAGGGCGGGGAGCGCTGGGGTCGCTACTCGATCATCGGCCTGCCCGCCCGCACCGTCGTGCGGGTGCGTGGCCACGAGGTGACGCTCGCGACCGACGGGGTCGAGTCCGCACCCGAGACGGTGGGCGATCCGCTCGCTTGGATCGAGACCTACCAGGCGGGCTTTCGCGTGCCGCGCATCGCGAGCCTGCCGCGTATCACCGGCGGGCTCGTCGGCTACTTCGGCTACGACACGGTACGACACGTCGAGCCGCGTCTGGGAGCGGCCACCCGCCCCGATCCGCTCGGCACACCGGACATCCTTCTGATGGTCACCGAGGAGCTCGTCGTCTTCGACAACCTGCGCGGAAAGCTCGTGGTGCTGGTGCTCGTCGACCCACAGACCCCCGAGGCGTACGCCCGCGGGCTGGCCCGACTCGCCGAGCTCACCGATCGGGTCCGGGGGCCGCTGCCCGCACGCACCGCCCCGCCGGACGTGCGCCGTGTGGAGGAGGGCGACTTCGAGAGCGGCTTCACCGAGCGAGGTTACAAGGGAGCGGTCGAGACGATCCGACGCTACATCGCCGAGGGCGAGTGCATGCAGGTGGTGCTGTCCCAGCGCCTGACGGTACCGTTCGAGGCCCCACCGCTCGATCTCTACCGGGCACTGAGGATTCTCAATCCCTCCCCGTACATGTTCCACCTCGATCTCGGCGATCACCATGTCATCGGTGCCTCCCCCGAGATCCTCGTCAGGCTCGAGGACGGCGAAGTCGCCGTGCGTCCGCTCGCCGGCACTCGCCCGCGTGGTCTGGACGAGCGGGAGGACCTGGCCCACGAGGCGAGCTTGCTGGCCGACCCGAAGGAGCGGGCCGAGCATCTGATGCTGATCGATCTCGGTCGCAACGACATCGGACGCATCGCCGAGACCGGCAGCGTCCGGGTGACCGAGCGGTTCGCGATCGAGCGCTACTCTCACGTCATGCACATCGTCTCGAACGTGGTCGGGCGCGTGCGGAGCGCGTGCTCGGCGCTGGACGTGCTCAGGGCGACCTTTCCGGCCGGAACACTCTCGGGAGCGCCGAAGGTGCGGGCGATGGAGATCATCGACGAGCTCGAGCCGGTCAAGCGCGGCATCTACGGAGGGGCCGTCGGGTACCTGTCCTGGAACGGCGACATGGACACCGCGATCGCAATCCGCACGGCGGTGCTGAAGGGTGGCATGCTGCACGTCCAGGCGGGGGCGGGCATCGTCCACGATTCCGACCCCGACGCCGAGTGGCACGAGACGATGAGCAAGGCGCGAGCGGTGTTTCGCGCCGTCGCGATGGCCGAGGCGGACATCGAGACGGCGGACGGTGCGTTCTCGCAAGCGGGCTCCCCGCCCGGCACCGAGCGCGGGCCCGGGACCGATGCCGTGCCCGACGCCGGGGCAGTCTCCGGCCCCGGTGCGGAGCCCCGCCCGTGATCGCGGTCATCGACAACTACGATTCCTTCACCTGGAACCTCGTGCAGTACCTGCGCGAGCTCGGTGCCGAGGTGACGGTCTATCGGAACGACGCCATCGCTCTCGAGGCGCTCGCCGCGACCGACCCGCGGGCGGTGCTCGTCTCGCCGGGGCCGGGCACCCCGGACAGCGCCGGCATCTCGCTCGCGTCGATCCCGCGCTTCGCCGGACGCGTACCCGTGCTCGGCGTCTGCCTCGGTCACCAGAGCATCGGCCAGCACTACGGCGGGCGCATCGCGCGGGGGCGCGAGGTCATGCACGGCAAGCTCTCGCTCGTCCATCATGGTGGTCAGGGCGTTTTCACCGCTCTCCCGAGCCCGTTCGAGGCGACGCGCTACCACTCGCTCGTCATCGCTCCCGACTCCGTCCCGGATGTGCTCGAGGTCACCGCCTGGACCGAGGACGAGAACGGCGACCGTGTCGAGATCATGGGCGTGCGCCATCGCGAGCACGCCGTCGAAGGGGTGCAGTTCCACCCCGAGTCGATCAGCAGTGAGCACGGCCACGCGCTGCTCGGCAACTTCCTGGCGACGGCCGGTCTGCACCCGTTCGGCGACCGGGCCGCAGGCCCTTCCGCGTCCGGCCCGTCAGCAACCGGGGGTGTCGCCGCCGATGTCCTCCGAGGAGCCGATCGATGACTGCCGTCCAATCCGCACTGGCGCGCCTGCTCGAACGCGAGGATCTTCCGGGTGAGGAGATGGAGGCGGCGATGCGCGAGCTCATGACCGGGGCGGCGACGCCGGCGCAGATCGGCGCCTTTCTCACCGCTCTGCGCATGAAGGGGGAGACGGTGGAGGAGGTCGTCGCCGCCGCGAGCGTCATGCGCAGCCTCGCCGCGCACGTGTCGCTCGGGGAGCCGGACGCGATCGACATCGTCGGCACCGGTGGCGACGGTAGCCACACCTTCAACGTCTCCACCTGCAGCGCGATCGTCGCCGCGGCGGCCGGTATCACCGTCGCCAAGCACGGCAACCGTGCCGCCTCGAGCCGCTCGGGGGCGGCGGACCTGCTCGAGGCGGCCGGCGTCGATATCGAGCTCGAGCCCGACGATGTCGCGCGGTGCATCGAGACCCTCGGGCTCGGGTTCATGTTCGCCCAACGCCACCACGGCGCGATGAAACACGCGATCGGACCGCGTCGGGAGCTGGGGGTGCGCACGGTGTTCAACCTGCTCGGGCCACTGACCAACCCCGCCGGGGCGAAGCGGCAGCTGCTCGGGGTCTACGACGACGCCTGGGTGCGCCCGCTGGCCGAGGTGCTCGCCCGACTCGGCAGCGAGCACGTCATCGTCGTCAACGGCGCCGACGGCGTGGACGAGATCAGTATCGGCGGGCCGACCCACGTGGCCGAGCTCGCCGGCGGAGAGCTCGTCGAGTACGAGATCGCCCCCGAAGACTTCGGCCTCGAGCGTGCGCCGCTCGAGACGATACGGGTCGACGGCGCCGCGGAGAGCCTGGCCATGGTGCGTTCGGTGCTCGCCGATGAACCGGGACCGCCGCGCGACATCGTGCTGCTGAACGCGGGGGCGGCGATCCGCGTCGGCGGCGGTGCCGACTCGATCGCCGCGGGTGTCGAGCGGGCCCGCGAGACGATCCGCGGCGGGGCGGCGCGAGAGAAGCTCGCGGCGCTGGCCGCGTTCACGCAAGGGCTCGCCCTCGAGCGGGAGCTCGACGCGTGAGCGGTTCGATCGCGACGCGGCGGCGCGGCGTGCCGGACATCCTCCGTCGCATCCTCGCCCGCAAGGACGAGGAGATCGCCGAGCGCCGCGCCGCGCTACCCCTCGCCGAGCTCGCCGCGCGGGCGGCCGAGGCCGACGCCCCGCGCGGTTTCGCCCGGGCGATCGAGTCGCGGCTCGGTGCCGGACGGAGCGCCGTCGTCGCCGAGATCAAGCGCGCCTCGCCGAGCCGTGGCGTGCTGCGCGAGCCGTTCGAACCGGCGGCGATCGCGCGGAGCTACGAACGTGCCGGGGCCGCCTGTCTGTCGGTCTTGACCGATGCGGACTTCTTCGGCGGTGCGACCGAGGCGCTGATCGAGGCGCGCGGCAGTTGCGCGCTGCCGGTCATTCGCAAGGACTTCCTCGTCGACCCCTACCAGATCGTCGAGGCGCGGGCGATGGCCGCCGACTGCGTGCTGCTGATCGCCGCGGCGCTCGACGACGCCACCCTCGCCGCGCTCCACGAACGGGCACTCGAGCTCGGCATGGACGCGCTCGTCGAGGTGCACGACGCGAGCGAGCTCGAGCGTGCCCTCGCCGTCGGCCCGCGTCTGCTCGGCATCAACAACCGCGACCTCCGAAGCTTCGAGGTTTCGCTCGAGACGACGCTCGGGCTCCTCGGTGACGTGCCGCCGGGCACCGCGCTCGTGACCGAGAGCGGCATCCTCGAGCGTGCCGACGTCGCGCGCATGCGTGAGGCGGGCGTGCACGCCTTTCTCGTCGGCGAGGCGTTCATGCGGGCCGACGATCCCGGCGAGGCGCTCGCGACGCTGTTCGACTGAGCGTTCGGGCGCTTCTCGGCACCGCACACGAAAAAGCCCACCACTCGACGGAGCGGCGGGCTCGGGGTCCGGCGCGACGTTCTCGAGGGCCGCCGCGTGCGGCCCGGTGCCGGGACGGTTCAGCGCGTGCCGTAGATGACCATCGTCTTGCCGCGGGCGTGGATCAGCCCCCGCTCCTCGAGCTCCTTGAGGACGCGACCGACCATCTCGCGCGAACAGCCGACGATGCGGGCGATCTCCTGACGGGTGATGCGGATCTGCATCCCGTCGGGGTGGGTGATCGCCTCCGGCATGCGGGCGAGGTCGAGCAGCGTCGAGGCGACACGGCCGGTCACGTCGAGGAAGGCGAGATCGCGAACCTTGATCGAGGTCTTTCTGAGGCGGGAGGCCATCTGCGTCGTGATCGCGTGCAACAGATCCGGCTGATCGGCAGAGAGGCGGCGGAACTGCTCGTAGTTCATCTCCGCCAGCTCGCACTTGACGCGGGCGACGACCCAGGCGCTACGCCCGGCCGCCTCGTCGAAGAAGCCCATCTCGCCGAAGAAGTCGCCGGCGGTGAGGTAGGCGAGAACGATCTCGCGGCCGTCGTCGTCCTCGATGACGACGCTGACCGAGCCGTCGACGATGTAGTACAGCGTGTCAGGCACGTCGCCGTGGTGGACGATCGTGGTCTTGGCGGGGTACTGCCGACGGTGGCTGCTTCTCAGGAAGGTGTCGAGCCACTCGACGGGCGTTGGTGCGATGCGGGGGGCCAGCATTTTCCGGTTGTCTCCGTGCTCGATGTCTGTTCGATCGCTCGGTGGTCCGAGCTCTTGTGCGTTGCTTCGAACATTGATCGGCGGTATTCCCGGTTTCTGGTGTGATGGATGTAGGATTTCGCAAACCGGAGATGAACGGGAGAGACCGTGCGGACGCGGGTCAAGTGGTTGGATCATATGAGCTTCGTCGGCGAGTCCGGCAGCGGACACTCGGTCGTGCTCGACGGCTCCCCCGAGCACGGGGGAAGGAACCTCGGTGTTCGACCGATGGAGATGGTCCTGATCGGCATGGGCGGCTGCACCGCATTCGACGTGGTGCTCGTGTTGCAAAAGGCTCGCCAAGTCGTGACCTCCCTCGAGGTCACGCTCGAGGCCGAGCGGGCCGAGGAAGTGCCGCAGGTGTTCACCCGCATCGCGGTGCACTTCCGTGTCGGCGGGCGCGGGCTCTCGGCCCGTCACGTCGAGCGCGCCGTGTCGCTCTCGGCCGAGAAGTACTGCTCGGTCACCCGAATGCTGGAGAGCACGGCCGAGGTCGAGACCACCTGGGAGATCGTCGACGAGGGGACGGCGGCGTCGGCCTGAGCCGCGCGCCACCCCCCATCGGGCGCCGTCCGCGGGGCGGGCCGCCGGACGAGCCTCGCCGAGCGACCGGGCGACCGGTACCCTCCCCCGCGCGTGTTCGCTCGCCGCCTGGCTCGGCCTTTGCAAACCCCCATTCCGTACGGGTCAGTTCGACGCGTCGATGTCTTCGTGCTCTAGAGCACCCTCGCGGCGCGGTCTGAAGACCGCGCCGCTTTTTTTTGCCCGATCGGTAGCGAGCGCCGATCGGGGGGGGGCGAGCACGGTTCGCGGTGCGTGCTTGAGTCCGTCCTCGCGCTCCTCTACAATGGCGGGCTACGTCCGGTCCGGGCTCTTCCCCCGAGACCTCCCACCAGCGAGAACTCCCGAGAACTCCCCTGTGCTGAAAACAAGCACCGTGAGCGCCAAGCCCGCCGAGGTGAAGCGTCAATGGTTCGTCATCGACGCGGCGGGCCAGACGCTCGGCAACGTCGCCACCGCCTGTGCCCATCGTCTGCGTGGCAAACACAAGACGAGTTACACCCCGCACGTGGACACCGGCGACTACATCGTCGTGGTCAACGCCGCCAAGGTGGTCGTGACCGGCAACAAGGCGAAGACCAAGATGTACCACCGGCACACCGGCTACATCGGCAACCTGAAGAGCGCGAGCTTCGAGAAGCTCCAGCAGACTCACCCCGAGCGTATCATCGAGCTCGCGGTCAAGGGCATGCTGCCGAAGAACCCCCTCGGTCGCGCCATGTACCGCAAGCTCCGTGTCTTCGCCAGCGAGAGCCACCCGCACGCGGCCCAGCAGCCGCAGCCCTTGGAGATCAAGTGATGGCAGCGCAGCAGTACTACGGCACGGGCCGCCGCAAGTCCTCCACGGCACGCGTGTTCATGCGCTCGGGCAGCGGACGTATCCTGGTCAACGACAAGCCGCTCGAGGAGTATTTCGGCAGGAAGACCGCGCACATGATCGTGCGTCAGCCGCTCGAGCGTACCGAGACGCTGGACAACTTCGACTTCAAGGTCACCGTCAAGGGTGGTGGTGGCAGCGGTCAGGCCGGCGCGATTCGGCTCGGCATCTCCCGCGCGCTGCTCGCCTATGACGACGGCATGCGCGAGACGCTGCGCGGAGCGGGTTTCCTGACGCGGGACGCGCGCGAGGTCGAGCGCAAGAAGGTCGGTCTTCGCAAGGCGCGCAAGGCCACGCAGTACTCCAAGCGCTGATCGCGTTCCTGCCCCGTCGCGAGTCCGTTGCCGGTCCGCCGACTCTTCGGCGACGAATCGGGTCCGCTTCCGCTCCGCCGGGCCTGCTGATCGACGTTTCCGCCCTCGCCTCCCGTGTCCGAGGTGGAGACGCGTCGGGTGAGGGAGACCCCGCCGGTCGGTCCGGGAGGCCCCGTCTGTAGAGGCTTTTCGCATTCGAGAGTCCGCTCGAGTCTCGGCCGTTCGGGTCTCGGGAAGGAGCCTGGCGGCGGCGCGCTCGCGTGCGTCATCTCGCCGAGAGCGGCGACGGCTCCGAGGGGGAGCGCCCGATGAACGCACGGCCGAGCTTCGATGAGCGCGATGATCAGTGGCCGGAGCGGATGACGGGTTCGCCTTCGGCGGTCGGCGCGCGGTCCGGAGACGGCGCCGGTCGCGAGATCCCGTACAACTACACCTCCTTCACCGACCACGAGATCACCCGTCGCTATCTCGGGCAGCGCGGCTGGGAGCTGATCGTCGCGCTCCGCGATCGATGCCGTACGGGCCAGTCGGCGCGAATGCTGTTCGAGGTGCTCGGGGATCTCTGGGTCGTCGATCGCAACCCCTTCATCCAGGAGGATCTTCTCGAGAACCGTCGGCGACGTGACGCGCTCGTCGGGGCGCTCCGTCACCGTATCGAGCAGATCGAGGCTCGAGCCGACGGTGATGCGAGGGTTCGCGAGCTGATCGGTTCGGCCCGCACGGCG
>ENA-ORXM01003910-ORXM01003910.1-marine-metagenome-genome-assembly--contig:-NODE-3910-length-13952-cov-3.485550_pt1 | contig 13952 bp, 8 predicted proteins | sample MGYA00237867_ERZ511480 | MGnify/ENA primary metagenome ERZ511480 (study PRJEB26309, sample SAMN06266103) | marine metagenome | isolation source: Algal blade | place: United Kingdom:Sidmouth, United...
AAAGTAATAGCTATTCTTTTTGTTTTGAGTTTGTTAATTATTCAGGGGTGTAAAGATTCTAAGTCAACAGTTTCAAAAGATGTAGTGAGCGAAGAAGAGACTATTACTAAGTATTTGAAAACTATTCAATATTCAAAAGATAGTAAACATCTTTTCGGGCATGAAAGTACTATAATGTTAGGAGTAGGTGGCACATCTGATTGGGAGATTAAAAATCGAAGAGACATTGGTAAAGACATATTTACTCAAAAATCAGATGTAAAACAAATGACTGGCCAACAAGCAGCGATTATGGGCTATGATGCCTTTAAATTAATCTTGGATATTACGGATGGTCCAAAACGGACGGAAGAAGTCGAAGCCAGTTTGGCAGGTTTGAAACTTTATCGTGACCATGGTGGTCTTATTGCTTTCAACTGGCATATGCAGCCAATTTTTTTACCGAGTTATCAGGAAAGAGCTTATCGTATGGATGAATTTGATAACAATCCATATATAGAGTTAATGAAAAAGGAAAAACCTTTTTATCAAATAGCAAACGGTTTTAAAACTAAAGATAAATGGTGGCTTGCCTATGAAAATGAAAGACTTAAACCTATAGCGGAACGTCTTAAACAAATTTCTGAGGACGGGTCAGGGATTATTTTCCGCCCCTTTCACGAAGCCGATGGTAATTGGTTTTGGTGGGGACTTGCTTGGCTTGAAGGCGATTTAGAATTAAATGGTAAAGAAGCACTTATGAAAGTTTTTGTTGAAACTGCTAAATATTTAAAACACGAACTTCCTAATTTGTTAATTTCATTTTCAACAGACAAATTAGATTATATAAGTCATGAAAACACAAAAAATAACTTAGAGATTGCCAAACGTTACCAGAACGAATATGCCACATATTTGCCTCAAGATGCTTCTGATTTGGAGTTAATAGATATATACGGAATGGATTTATACACTAACAAAGATAATCCTGCAGGAAGTTTGGAGCGTTTTAAAATAAAACTACAAGGCCTATCACTACTTGCTGAACAACATGATAAAATTGCAGCTATTACCGAAGCTGGGAATAGAGGAATCCCATCAGAAGAAGATAATAGGCAACCCACAATAAATTGGTATAACGAGTATCTTTTTTCTTGGGTAGCGGATGAGGATATACATGTGGCATTTGCAATAATTTGGCAAAACTGGAGTAACAATAGAGACCGAAATGCTATAGACCCAAGTGATGGTTATTTTGTGCCAATCTATTCAGATTCAGAAGCGGGAAAGGACTTTATTAAGTATGTAAAACGCGAACAAACTATAATGTTGCGTGAATTAAGCAAAACGCTACAAAAAGGCGATTATATTAAATAGAGATGATTTTTAAAAAAAAATCCTAAACTGATGTTTTAAACTGCCTCGCATATTCAGAAGGCGATTTTAAAGTGATTTTTTTAAATTGTCTATTAAAATTTGAAACATTATGAAACCCTGATGCTTCAGCAACTTCTAATACGCTCATATTTTGTAATTCATTTTTTCTAATCAAATCACATGCATAATTGATACGCATTTCTGCAACTACTTCCTTGAATGTTTTAAGGGTTCGTTTTTTAAAAAAACGGCAAAAAGCAGTTTCAGATAAATTAGCAATTTGGGCAACCTGTTTTAATTGAATATCGTTTTTAAAATTCTGAATCATATAATTATAAACTTCATTTAAACGATGATATCCAGGCGTGTGGTATTGTTTTGTAAAATGCCCAGAACTTAGGGTTTTATATTCATTAGATTCTGAGAGAATATTCAGAATTTCTAATAATAAAATTAAACGTTTGGAATATTTCGCATTAATAAGTTGCGTCATTTTTTTCTTAATACGCTTAGTCGTTTTTCCATAAATAGATAACCCGCGTTTAGATAGATTTACCATATCATTTATTTTAGAACATTCAGGTAATTCTAAGAAAGAATCTCCAAAAATTTCAAAATTAAACTGTATTACAGTAATTGCAATAGGTGTATCATTCCCCAAATTTAAGTACTCATTTTTATCTTCAATAAAGCAATGAGGTAAATTTTTGCCAATAAAAACCAAATCATCTTTTTCCATAAGCTCCACACTGTTACCAACAAAACGTTTGCCAACACTATTTTCAGTTAAAGTCAATTCGAATTCAGTATGGTAATGATATTGCATGTGCAAAGAGTCACAATAATCCTTTTTAACAAAAAAAGATTGATTAGATAATTTGGGTATTTTTTCAAAAAAAGGTTTCATAGATATACTTTTTTGACTAATAACGATACTAGATTATCTAAAATTACAAATTAAATACACTGTTTTGCTAATTTTGAACTATAATTTATTTTAAATAAAGTTTAGTATGGTAGCAAATAGTGAGAATAAAATAGCAGTTATGGATTATATGAAGGTTGTAAATAGGTTGCAAGACTCATACATTGCAGCAGAAAGCGCATGGAAACCAATTCATCAAGAACGTATAAATCAGGGTATTTTAACAGGCTGGTATTTTTATAAAGTCCATTTTGCTTATGAAGGAAACGATTATAATTATGCAACTATAAATACATATGATAAGTTTAGTAAATTGGAAGACCCGTATCCTAGAGAAATTATATCAAATACACATCCAGACAAAGGTTACGATGGATTTGAAGATCTTACCGAAGAAGCTAGAAAAAAAGTAAGGTCAGAAATGAGTTATTTAGTAAACAATGCTATTAAAAAGAATCAAAAAACACCTTCAAAATATTTAAAAGTTGCTTTTATTGAAGTAGATGAAGCTAAAAAAGATTTGTATAAACAAAACGAAGATGTGCTTTGGAAACCTGTACAAGAAAAGTTGAATGCAGATGGTATACAAGACTGGTGGGCAGTCTATCAATTAGAGTTTCCGCATGGTAGTAGTGCAAAGTATCAATTTATAACGATAAGCGCAGTTTCTAAGTTTGAAAATATTGAAAAGTTAGATTATTTCAGTGCCTTTAAAGACGTGCATGAAAGTGTGAATTTTGATAATGCAGTAGCTCAAACATTAGATATACGATCTGCATACCGTGCAGAATTATGGGAATTAGTAGATTATTTAGAGAAGTAAAAAATAAAAAAATAGATAGATGAAATATAAAACCTTTTCAAATTTAGAAGATGACAAATTACCTGTTATAGGCTTTGGATGTTGGTCTATTGGTGGCGAATGGAATAATATAGAAGATAAAGAATCCATAAAAGCAATTCATACAGCATTAGATTTAGGTGTTAATTTTTTTGATACAGCACCTGTTTACGGAAAAGGACATTCTGAAACTGTTTTAGGGCAGGCACTTAAAGGCAAAAATCGAGAATCCTTTTTTATAGCTTCAAAATGTGGTTTGGTTTGGGATGATAATATGCATGTAGATGTTAATTTGAGTCGTAAAAGTTTAATCAAAGAAATCGATAGGTCTTTAAAGCGTTTAGGTGTAGATTATCTTGATGTTTGGCAATGCCATTGGCCAGATGTAAATACCGATTTAAAAGAAACCATAGAAGCTATGGAAGACATTAAACAAATGGGTAAAATTAGACATATTGGACTATCAAATTATTCTACAGAAAATTTAAAACTAGCCAATAGTTATGGTAAGGTAGCTTCGTTTCAAGGTTTATATAATATGTTAGAACACAACCCATCATCGTATCATAATATACCATTAACTTATAAAGCAAAAGATGAAATATTACCGTATTGTGAAGAACATGGTATGATGTTTTTACCTTATAGTCCGTTATTTCAAGGTCTATTAACTGGGTCTTTTAAAGCTACAGGTAATTTTGATAAAAATGATAAACGATCAGAAAATCCAAAACTATTAGGCGCCTCTTTAAAACAATTTTTAGCTATTGTTGAAGAGCTGAAAGGCTTTGCAAATACTATTGAAAAACCATTATCACAAATTGCTGTGAATTGGCTCGTTAATCAAAAAGCAATTGGACCTGTAATTGCAGGACTTGATAAGGAAGTTTATGCTATGGACACCGTTGCTTCATTAAATTGGGAATTAACGCCAGACATGCAAAAAGATATAGATAGCATTTTAAATAAGTATGATTTGGATGCGATTTGAATTCCAAAGAAAACTATAACAAATAGCTCAAACCCGGAGCTTAAATAAGCCTAAATTTAAAATAGGCGGCTACAAAAATAGTATATGATAAAAATTAATTTACACCAAAACTGGCAATTTAAACAAGTTGAAAAGCAAGCATGGTTACCTGCCCAAGTACCAGGGTGTGTACATACAGATCTTCTTGAAAACAACATAGTTGATAATCCATTTTATGGTACAAATGAAGATAAACAACAATGGATTGAGTATAGAGATTGGGAATATAAAAGTAGCTTCAATATAAATGATGACGTGTATAACCAAGAACATATCAATCTCATTTTTGAAGGTTTAGATACGTATGCCACGGTATTTTTAAATGATGTTGAATTGATCCAAACCGAGAATATGTATCGTACTTGGACGCTTTCGGTCAAAGCACAATTACAACTTGGTAAAAATAAATTACATATTGTTTTTAAGTCAGCAGTAAATACAGCACTTCCTATTTTAGCGGAAAAGAATTTTAGATACCATGCCGTACAAGATAATGCAGTCGAAGCATCAGCGGTTACCAGAAAAGCACCTTACCATTATGGATGGGATTGGGGACCACGTTTTGTAACAGCAGGTATATGGAAACCTGTATTTATAGAAGCATGGTCTGATACCAAAATAGAAAACATTTTTATTCAACAAGGAAATTACACACCAGCATTAGCAAACCTTACGTTACAAACAACATTTGAAGCATCAGCAGCTAAAAATGGCACATTGCGTATTATTAACACGCTGCGTGAAATAATTTTAAAGGAAGAAGTCATTCAAGTTGAAAAAGGGATTTCTACTCAATATATTGATTTTAACATCACTAATCCAAAACGATGGTTTCCAAACGGATATGGAGATCCTTTTTTATATCAATTAAAAATAGAGTTGTTAGTTGATAATAGGGTGGTAGATACCAAAACAACTTCGGTTGGGTTACGAACCATTAAATTAAATAAGCAACAAGATAAATGGGGAGAAAGTTTTGAGTTTATTGTAAATGATATTCCTGTGTTTATAAAAGGCGCAAACTGGATTCCAGCTGATAGTTTTATTTCTAGAATACCAGACAGTCAATATAAAAACCTAATACAATCTAGTAAAGACGCACATTTTAGTATGTTGCGCGTTTGGGGTGGTGGTATTTATGAAACCGAAACCTTTTATAAGTATTGTAATGAAATGGGAATTTTAGTATGGCAAGATTTTATGTTTGCGTGTTCTTTATTTCCAGGAGATGACGCTTTTTTAGAGAATGTTAAGCATGAAGCGATAGAAAATGTAAAACGCTTAAGGAACCATCCGTCGTTAGCGCTTTGGTGTGGCAACAATGAAAACGAATGGATTTACGATTTTGATGGTGGAGGTATGCAGAGGCGTTTTGGAATTCCAAAAGAAGAAGTTTCTAATTACAAAGAAGCTTATGATAAGCTATACCATCAGTTATTGTTAGATGTTATCAACGAGTACAATCCTAATTTGTCGTATTGGCCAAGTTCTCCAAGTAGCGAAGGTAAGGCACCTGCTAATGATGATAATTATGGTGATATTCATCATTGGGATGTTTGGCACATGGGCTATCCTGTTTCTGAGTATAAAAAATTAGCACCTCGATTTATTAGCGAATTTGGTTTTCAAGGCATGCCAGCGCCAAGTACTATAGATACCTATTTAGATGAAAAACAACGTTTTTTAGGTTCGCCAGCTATGGCAACACATCAAAAGCATACAAGAGGTTATGAGTTGATAAAACATTATATGGAGCGTAGTTACCCGTATCCAAAAGATTTTGATGGTTTTGCGTATTTAAGTCAGGTGCAGCAAGCCGATTACATGAAAATTGCTGTTGAGCATTTTAGAAGCCTTAAACCAAAATGTATGGGTGTTTTATATTGGCAATTAAACGATTGTTGGCCAGTATGCTCATGGGCTAGTATCGATTATAATTTACAATGGAAAGCATTTCATTATTACGCAAAAAAGTTTTATGCACCTACTTTGGTATATCCAGAATTGGTAGATGATTGTGTAAAAATCATGATTATTTCAGATGACGTTAACCATCAAAAAGCAGTATTATCGTGGCAATTAACCCATTTTAATGGCAATATATTAAACAAAGGAGAGGTAAAAGATGTTAAAATTGATGCTTTGTCATGTTTGGAGTTAGAGTCAATTTCCGCAAAAGCGTTTATTGAAACTTATGATGTCTCAAAAATGTATTTCCGTTTTGAACTTAAAGTAGATGATAAATTAGTATCAAGTAATCGATTGTATTTTGAAGAGCCAAAGAAATTACAGTTAGAAAAAGCAGAAATTAATTCTGAAGTTGAAGTTGTTTCAGATGGTATACTTGTTCACTTGTCAACAAATACATTAGCAAAAAACATATTCTTAGATTTTAATGGAGATAACGGCTTTTTTGAAGATAATTATTTCGATTTAGATGCAAATCAAAAAGTATCCATAAAATATATTCCTGAGAATAAAAATTTCAAAAACAAATTAAAGGTTGTTTCAATGAAAGATATGATTGAATAATTAAAAAAAACTAAACGAACTAAAGATAAAATACATGGAAAATTTAGATGCATCCCTAGGCTGGGTAGACCTTTTGGTTATGGGCGTATATGTAATAGGTATTATTTGGTGGGGCTTAAAAAAAGGTAAAAGTAAATCAAGCGAAGAATACTTTTTGGCAGGTAAATCCATGACATGGCCTATTATTGGTATTTCACTTTTTGCGGCCAATGTTTCTAGTTCATCATTATTAAGTTGGTCTGGTGATGCTTATAGAAGTGGTATTGCGGTGTTTAATTATGGTTGGGCGGCAGTTATTCCGTTGCTGTTTTTCTTGGTTTTTATTCTTCCAGTATATCTTAAAAAAAATGTGTTTACCATGCCAGAATGGTTGGGAAAACGTTTTGATAGTCGTTCCAGATATTATTTGGCAACCATGAATTTAATAGGGTATGTGTTTTTGGACATAGCACAAGCCTTATATGCAGGGTCTTTAGTGGTACGTCTTATTTTTCCAGAATTAGAAATTTGGCAGATTGTATGGGTTTTAGCGATTGTGGTTGCGGCATATACTATTCCAGGCGGATTATCATCCGTAATTCATACTGAAGTTTTACAGGCTGTAATTTTGCTAGCAGGATCAACCTTAGTAACCGTTTTTGCATTAAATGAAGCTGGAGGTTGGGCAGAAGTTGTAAAACAAACCGACCCTGAAATGTTGAGTCTAATTCGCCCGATGGATGATGAATCCGTCCCGTGGCTTGGTATTGTTTTGGGAATCCCCTTATTAGGATTTTATTATTGGTGTACCAACCAATCTATAGTACAGAGAACATTAAGTGCTAAAACGATTGATGAAGGTAGAAAAGGTGCCATATTAGCTTCTTTTTTAAATTTCCCTATTTTGTTTATTATGGTGCTTCCTGGTATTTTCGGTTTAATAATTTATCCAAATATTGAAACGCCAGATTTAATATTACCACATCTTATATTTGGGTTGTTACCTATTGGTATAAAAGGATTGATGGTAACCGCTTTACTCGCGGCAATGGCTTCTACTTTAAGTGCTGTTTTAAACTCAGCATCTACCGTGTTTTCTTATGATTTTATGCCGTTAATCAATAAGAATATGACTAGTAAGAAGATGGTAAGAAGTGGTAAGATTTCTGCTGTAGTTATGATTATAATTGCTTCATTATGGGCACCTGCAATAGGAGAGTTTGATTCTATTGTAAAATACTTCCAAAGTGTGTTATCTTATATGGCACCACCAATTGTTGCAGTATTTTTATTTGGTATGTTTTGGAAACGTGTTAATGGTACTGCGGCTTTTTCTGGTTTAATGGCAGGATTGGCAGGTAGTATATTTTTGGTGTTATTTAAAGACTATACCATTATGGCAAATTGGCACTTTTTATTGGTAGCTCCAGTAATATTTGTACTATCGTCATCTACCATAATAGCAGTTACATTAACGAACACAGTTTCGGTTAGCGTTGAAGCTAAATCTTGGATGTGGAATAAAAAATACCTTGAAGAAGAAAATTTAGATGGTGTGCCTTGGTATAATAACTACCGTATCGTTTCTGTAATGCTATTTGTATTTACGGCGTTCTTTGTGTATTTATGGAGATAAATAATTCAATAAATATTTAAGTATAGTTTTTTTGAAGTTACAATTATAATAGACTAAAATGAAAAAAATATTATTTACAATACTTGCATTAACATTTTTAATAGAGTCTTGCCATGATTCAAAAAAAGTATATCAAAAGCTAATAGAATCAAAACATAAAAAACATAAAAAAGTTGTTAAAGACTTAATTGGTTTTTTTGATAAATATGGATACCAAAAAGAGTTAGGAACCTATTTTTCTGAGATTGATAACACAGGAAATATCGTGTCGAATAGAGTATATAACGTAGCATTAAGCAGATTGGTTTACGGACTTTCTTATGCTTCAAAAATTAACCCTTCTTACCTAGAAAGGGCTAAAAAAGCATTAGATTTTCAAATGAATACACTCGTATCGGAAGATTCTCTAGGTGGATACTTTAATTCATTTGTCGATACTGAAACTAACGAAACAGCCGGGGAAACATCAATGGATATTTGGCAACAAAGTTATGGTTTATGTGGGATGTCAGAATTATACAGAAATGAGCCAAATGAAGAGTTGTTGTCTCAAATTCATAGGTTACATAACGGTTTTACAAAGCGATTTCATGATAATATTTATGGTGGTTTTTATGGGAGTTATAATAGTGAAAATGGAGTAAATTCTGGTAGTAAATCTCTACAATCTTTAATGTACCCTATAACAGCTTACATGGAAAATTTATGGTTAGCAGACACAGAAAACAGAGAGAAATATACACCTTTTTTAAAAGAAAATTTAGAAATTATTTACAAAAATGCTTGGAACGATAATTTGGGTTGGGTAAATATTAAGTTTAACGATAAATGGAATGTTTGTAAGCATGAATCTGCTAAAAATCCTTGTTTTAAAGTAGCACCTGGACATAATTTTCAATTAGCATCTTTACTTTTACGAACTAAAAATTGGATATTTCTGACGAATGCAGAACGCGAAAAATATAAAAAATTAGGGTTAGAAATTTTAAAAGTAACTTTAAAAAAACCAATATTTCCAAATCCTAATTTATCTCAAGGGTTTTACAGTGAAATAAACCCTATTTCTAACGAAGTAACAGATAAAAGAAAAACGTGGTGGCAACACAGTGAAGCATTAATCGCATTGTCTCTCGCTAATAATCAATTTAAAAAAGAATTTATTTCATTAGAGTCGTTTTACATAAATTCATTCCCAGATAAAATAAATGGGGGAGAATACTTTTATTTAAATGAAAATAATATACCTCTCACGGATGAGCTGAAAGGAAGTATAGGTAAATCTACGTATCACACTATTGAAATGATTCGCTTTCTTAATCAAAAATAAATACTGAATACTTGTAAGTTTTTAAGATTGATCCTCAAAGGTGTTAGTCTTAAAAAAAGAATAATTTTTTTTACTTTATATAAATGTAAGCTCCCCTAAAAAGTTCACGAATATTATCATTTATATATTTTTTTTAATAGTTTATCTTTGTTTCAAAAGTAATTCAAAATGGATTAACTTGTCAACTCTTTGTTGTTTTGTTAAAGTTTAAATACTTCAAAATAAACTAGAAGAAAATTATAATTGTTATATTATTTTCGGATTTTGTTCTAATTTTAGAACATATATTATTTATGTAATAATTTAAGGTTACATTATAACATTAGTATCTTAAAAATTTTGCAAGAAAGTATATCTAAAAGGTTTTAAAGCGGAAAATATTTTGGTTTCTAATTTTAAAATATATAAAACTTTAATTATTAGTGGTTTAGCCAAAATTAAAAACAGCAAAAAAATAGAATAAGTCTATTTTAACAATAGTATATATGAAAATATTAAACATATAAATTATTTCGATTTTAAAAGTATTTATCGAATAATATTTTGAACTTAATTAAATATAAAAATGATCAAAAAAATATTCTTATTATATGTTTTTATGGTAATAACAATATCATATTCATGTCAACAAAAGGATGAAAAAAACATGATTTCTCGTGAAATAAATACCAATTGGACGTTTAATGAAATTGATGGCGAACATTCAGGAAAAGCAACTGTTCCAGGAACCATCCATACGGATTTATTAGCGAGTAAACTTATTGAGGATCCATTCTATCGTTTAAATGAACGAAGCCAACAATGGATAGATAAAAAAGATTGGGAATACCATGCGGTACTAAATATATCTGAAAAAGAATTCAATAAAGATAATCTGGTCTTATCATTTGAAGGTTTAGATACTTATGCAGATGTGTTTATAAACGACAGTCTGGTTTTAAGTGCCAATAATATGTTCAGGAAATGGGAAGTAAATCTAAAACCATTAGTCAAAATAGGCAATAATAAACTAAAAATTTTATTACATTCTCCTATAAAAAAAGGATTAAAATTATTAGACAATCATTATGCCTTGCCTGCTATAAATGACCAATCTGAAATTGGTGAAATGGAAAATAAAAAAGTATCCATTTTTACCAGAAAAGCTGGGTATCATTATGGTTGGGATTGGGGTCCTCGTTTGGTAACTTCAGGTATTTGGAAACCTATTGTTTTAAAAATGTGGGATGAATTGCGTGTAACAGATGTCTTTATTAAGCAGCCTAAAGTAACCAAAGAAAAGGCGGTATTGGTTTGTGATGTTACTTTAGAGTTAGATACTGCATTATCAGGAGAAATTAAAGTATCAGATAGTAATTCTGAAACGGTTTATACAAGCTCTAATTTTAATTTTGAGGCAGGTGTGCAAACCGTATCCTTACCGTTTTCAATAAACAATCCAAAATTATGGTGGTCAAGAGGACTTGGCGCACCTAATATGTATGATTTTACAGTTTCGGTTTTAGATAAAAATGGAAATCAAATGTCAATACAAACTGTTTCTACAGGATTGCGAAGTATTAAGTTAATAAGAGAAAAAGATGATGTTGGCGAATCGTTTTTGTTTGAAATAAATGGTGTACAAGCTTTTATAAAGGGAGCCAATTACATTCCTAACGATAATTTTTTACCAAGAGTTGTGCAAAGCGATTATGAAAAAGTTATTAAAGATGCGGTAGATGCTAATATGAATATGTTACGCGTTTGGGGTGGTGGTATTTATGAAAATGATATATTTTATAAACTCTGTAATGAAAACGGATTGATGGTTTGGCAGGACTTTATGTTTGCTTGTTCCATGTATCCAGGAGATGCTGCTTTTTTAGAAAATGTAAAACAAGAGGCTGTAGATAATGTGATTAGATTACGAAATCATCCAAGTATAGCGGTTTGGTGCGGTAATAATGAAATAAATACAGCATGGAGTCATTATTCTGAAGGAGGTTGGGGTTGGAAAGAACGTTATGATGATGCACAACGAGAGGAAATTCAAAAAGCATATTTAGATATATTTCATGATATTTTACCAAATGTTATAGAAAGGTATTCAGAAAGTGATTACTGGCCATCATCTCCTCAAGCAGGTTTTGAACCAGAGGAACATGCTGGTTACGAAACGACTTCTGGTGATATGCATTATTGGGGGGTGTGGCATGGACAACACCCTTTTGAGGATTTTGAAAAATACAAAGCTCGATTTATGAGTGAGTATGGTTTTCAGTCGTTCCCAGATTTTGAAACCGTTAAAAAATATGCTATTGTTGAAGATTTTAATATTGAAAGTGATGTTATGGCATCCCACCAACGAAGTGGTATTGGTAACCTTCGTATTAAGGAATACATGGGTTGGGATTATAAGATGCCATCAAACTTCGAAGATTTTTTATATATGAGCCAAGTGCTACAAGGCAAGGGGGTAAAAATGGCTATTGAAGCACACCGTAGAGCGATGCCGTATTGCATGGGGACAATGTACTGGCAAATTAACGATTGTTGGCCAGTAGCAAGTTGGAGTAGTACTGATTATTACCATAAATGGAAAGCCTTACATTATAAAGTTAAAAAGGCTTATGAGCCTATGTTGCTAACCATTCATAAAGAAAATAATGATATTATAATTCATGGTATTTCAGATGCATTAAAAGATAAAAAGGGTACACTTCAATTAACAGTATTTAATTTTAATGGAGAGACTGTTTTACAAACAAAAGAACGTGTTACTATAAAAGCAAATACAAGTACACAGATATTTCAAACCAAAAATAGAATACTTTTAAATAATAAGAAATCGGATAAGTTGGTTTTAAAAGCTGAGTTTCTAGATGAAGCAAACACTACGATTTTAGCAGAAAATCTATTCTATTTTGAAAAACCTAAATCACTAAAATTAGAAGAGCCAACCATAAAGACAGAGATTTTAAAAAAAGATAAAAAAACGTTTTTAAAAATAAATTCTGATAAATTAGTAAAAGATTTATACATCAATTTTGCAGGTCAGAGTGTGTTTCTGTCAGATAATTATTTTGATCTTTTACCAAACCAACCTAAAACGGTCGAGTTAACTAGTGATGCTGTAATTAATATAGATACGATGAAGTTAAAACACCTTTATAGTGTGCAATAATTTGGCTTAATATAGCTTGATTATCAATAATAACTCATGTTTTCAATTTTCCAAAGAAAGCTTAAACCTCAATAGGTAATAGGATTTAAAGCTGGAATTGCTAAATTGGCACGTGTGAAAATTATATATAAGTAACAACATGTATGCAGCATTTTGATTTAACAACAACATTTCCTGAGATTGAAACTTATTTAAAAGAAAAGGGTTTGTTTCAGTCTGATGAACAGTTAGAAGCTATTGAAAAACCTGGCGAAGGAAATATGAATGTAGTATTGCGTATTAAAACAAATAGGCAATCCTTTATTTTAAAACAATCGCGTTCTTATGTTGAAAAATACAAACAAATTGAAGCGCCAATAGCACGTATTACTGTTGAATATGAATTTTATAAAGCCATTCAAAACACGACTCTAAATGCTCATGTGCCTAAAATTTTATATTTTGATGAAGCCAATTATATATTATTGCTAGAAGATTTAGGAGCTTGTGACGACTTGGTTTATATCTATCAAAAAAGAAAGATATCATCAAAAGAATTGGGAAAACTTGTTTTTATAACAAACGTTTTGCATAGGACAGCGATACCTGAAAATTTTCCTGACAATGATGAGATGCGTCAACTAAATCATCAGCATATTTTTGTATTACCTTTTATGGAAGATAATGGGTTTTCATTGGATACTATTCAAAACGGACTTCAAGACATTTCAGAACCGTATAAAAACAATAAAGCTTTAAAAACTATAATTCATAGTATAGGAGAAAAATATTTAGAACAAGGAGATACTTTGATACACGGTGATTATTATCCTGGTAGTTGGATGAAATCAGATGGTGGTCTATATGTAATTGACCCAGAATTTGGGTTTGTAGGTTTTGCAGAATTTGATTTGGGCGTTATGGGTGCTCATTTAATTTTAGCCACATCAAAGATGAAGTATTTGAAAAAAATACAATCAAAATATAAAGGCACTATTGATGAAAAACTAATGTCTCAGATTACTGGTATCGAAATTATGAGACGATTAATTGGTTTAGCGCAATTACCTCTAGAACGAACCATTGAAGAGAAAACAAAGCTTTTAAAGAAAGCGTATAAAATGATAATGCAATGAAAAATAAGCTAGTATTAGTGGTTTGTATTTTAATGTTGGTTTCTTCTT
>ENA-ORXM01003911-ORXM01003911.1-marine-metagenome-genome-assembly--contig:-NODE-3911-length-13951-cov-9.502090_pt1 | contig 13951 bp, 8 predicted proteins | sample MGYA00237867_ERZ511480 | MGnify/ENA primary metagenome ERZ511480 (study PRJEB26309, sample SAMN06266103) | marine metagenome | isolation source: Algal blade | place: United Kingdom:Sidmouth, United...
AAATAGCTCATGATTAGCAGGCTTAGGGTAGAAAGTTATCACCGGATTACTGAGTATGTCCAAAGCATTCGAAGTTTGAATGTTGGTACTATCCATAGGGTTTGTAGTTTCATTTGTGTCTGTAGTATTCGTGTCGGGTAATAGGTATAAAAGGTTTATTGTAGAAGTGTCTGCACAATTATTCTGATCGGAAATGATGAGCATATATTCACTAGCATTTAGATTTGAAACATTAGGGTGAATGGAGATTACATCATTGTTCACACTAAACCAAGTATAAGAATAAGGTTCGGTTCCCCCTATAGGAGTACTATTAATGGATCCCATATTTGTATCAGTCTGATGAATAATGTTATATGCTGTACTTAAATTACAATTAGTATTCTGATTGGTATCATCTAATCTAAATCCTGCCCCTTCCACACAAGCAGTAACAGTACTCATATCAATAGACATAGTACTTTGAGTACTTCCATCAAAAATATCTTCTAAACTAATCGTAATAGATTGTATCTCCTGAGAAATACTAATATTTATGGAGCTGGTATTGGCTCCACTATACACACCATAAGTTTGAGGTACTCCTGCCGCATCCACATAAGTGATTGTTACTTGCTCAATATATCTTCGAGAGGCTTTACCAGAGATTTTTCTATTAATATTGCTAACGCTAAAAGAAACATCTGTAGCATTGATAGGAAAATTAAGTGTTGTTGATCCGCTTCCACTTCCAGATTGGGTTAATGGATTTGAAGAGAAATTAAAGGTGGTATTGGTACAGCCACCTGTATCTCCTCCATCATTCGCATCACAAATACCATCTCCATCACTATCTTGGAATATACCCACACAGTTACAATTATTGTCATAAACATCTCCTGTGGTACAGAAATCTCCATCGTTACAACTTTGTCCTACTGTAGTACAGCCACCGCCAGTACCAGAGTCACCGCCTTCACAAGAGCTAACATCTGTAAAGCTTATGTTCATCGAAGAAGAACCAGAGTTTCCATCTAAAACATCGGTTAAACTAACCGTAATCGACTGAACTTCGTCAGCAATATTAATATTTACAGAGCTAGTATTGGCTCCAGTATAAACACCATAGGTTTGTGTTGTTCCTGTTCCATCAACATAAGTAACTGTCACCTGTTCAATGTATTTTTTATGATTAGGTCCATTAAGTTTTTGGTTGATGTTTGAAATAGTAAAGGACGCATCTTGATGTGTACCAGAAAGATTCAATGTTGTTGGATTAGAACCTGAACCACTATGTGTCAATGGGTTACTTGGAAAAGAATTGGTGACATTGGTACAACCTGTATCTCCTGTATCATTGGCATCACAAATACCATCACCATCGCTATCTTGGAATGTTCCGACACAGTTACAGTTGGAATCATAGGCATCGTTGATTGTACATACATCGCCATCATCACACCCTGTTCCGTTAAGCGATGCATCACAGTCGTCGTTTGCATCACAAATGCCATCACTATCACTATCTTGGAATGTTCCGACACAGTTACAGTTGGCATCATAGGTATCGTTGATTGTGCATACATCGCCATCATCACACGCTGTTCCGTTAAGCGATGCATCACAGTCGTCGTTTGCATCACAAATGCCATCACTATCGCTATCTTGGAATGTTCCGACACAGTTACAATTGGCGTCATAGGCATCGTTGATTGTGCATACATCGCCGTCATCACACGCTGTTCCGTTAAGTGCTGCGTCACAGTCATCGTTTGCATCACAAATACCATCACTATCGCTATCTTGGAATGTTCCGACACAGTTACAACTTGCGTCATAGGTATCGTTAATTGTACATACATTGTCGTCATCACAGGCTGTGCCAACAGTCGCACTATTACAAAAGAGGTTTTCTGCTCCTGGTGTGGTGAAAACTGATTGTGCAGACCAACTGCTCGCTAATGCGTTATCCAAATTACCATCTATTAAGGCTAAGGAATATTGACTTCCATCAGGAATGGTATCCCAACCATATTGATCGTCATAAGTTAAACTATCTAATATTTCTTTGTAGGGACTTTTTAATCTTAAATATTCACCACCATTGTCTAATTTATTTTTATAAACTGCATCTGGAAAAAATCCGTATTTGGCTTCAAACCAACAACTGTCTTTAGCAAATACAGCAAATCCATTAGGTTCAACAATTAAGGGTTCTTCAATTTCTAAATCAACACCTTTTGTAAATACTTTACCTTGTAAAATCACATCAGCAGTACCTATATTCTTCACTTCAATAAACTCAAAATTGTCATCATCTATTCGACCACCACTTGACAAAATACTATCTAAAGGATTGTAATGAATCTCATTAATAACCAATTGTCCCCCAGGCTGAGAATTTAAGTTGATGACTTTCCAAGTGAAATAATGGTATCCCCATTTATTATTGGAATCTTCTACTTTAAGTTTTACTTCATAAGTTCCGAGTTGAGTTGGTGTTCCAGAAATTTCACCAGTAGAACTGTTTATGCTTAATCCTGATGGTAAGCCTGAAACAACAGAAAAAGTCATCGCATCACCGTCTGGATCAAAAGCATCAACAACATAACTTGTTGGTTCATTAATTTCTGATATTTGATTTTCGGTATCTACTACTGGACGTAGATCACAACCCTGAAATAAACCTGCCGTATCCCAAGCATAATGCATATCAGCCAAATCATCTAATAAGGCAAGGTCATAAGCGACGTCGTATTCCCAAGATGCAATGTCATTATCAATAGAAGTTGAAGTATAAGATAGATTCTTGTCTTCGTAATAAAAAGCAAAATCCGATGCAGCAACAGGGGCAATTATACTTTTCCACTCATTCATTCGATCCTTTGATCTATCAACTGTTAATGCTCCTGATCCACAGAAAAACTTGGCTGTAAATTCAAACACTTCTTGTTCAAATTCTGGATCTTCTAACCAATTGTAAAAGAAAGGCAATAAAGCATCTTCGTCATAGTAGCCAGGCACACCAACATCCCATTCCCAATTGAAGAAAAAATCACTAATATCACTTGCGATTACTCTATAAGGAGCAGCAACGTTAATATCAGACCCAACTATTCTAAATTCCTTTTCACCATATCCATTAATCATAGACTCTATGGCTGTTTGAGTTAATATCGAATTTGGATCAAGTAAGTCTTTATAAGACTGATAGGTACTTTGATTACTGTTTAAGGCATTATCTACCATCGTTTCCCAAGTATTAGTTGAACCATTAGCTGTAATATAATTCCAGGGATCCCGATAGTCTGCTTTTAACGCATTTATATCTTCTGCATCTACACCAGTGTAACTTTCATAGAAGTTGTGATCAAATCTTTCTCTAAGGACATATAGTCCTCTATAACTCCCATTAACAAATAGATTGACATATACAGAATGAGGACCTAATTCCCCTAATTCTACTCTTAAGCTGTTTATCCACTGTTCTGAAAGACCTGTTTCACCACCATAATTTAAATTTTCATATTGATTACCACGCAATTCAAATTTTCTAAATTTATCTGCAGGTGCATTATCGCCTTGTGGATAAGTCTCGAAGATCGGGTATTCTAAATATTTTTGATTATAAGTAGCATCAAAATGTACTCTAAAATTTCTTTTGGATGTGTTGGTTGTTGATTCCCCAAAAACGTTTACACCAGCATAAGCTGAAAAGCCTTCTTTGTTGTTTCCTAAAGAGTCTTTTTCTATCCAATCAATTATCATTGGTTCTTTATCACATATCTTTTCCAAATCATATCCTTCACATTCTGGAAAAGTTTGGTCATCTGTTTGAATTGAAATAACTGGTAGCTCGCTGACTCCTTCATAAAAATTACCACCAAACATATAATTCGGAAAAACATAGCTAAAGCTAATTTCATCGGAATTTGCATAATTAGATAAAAAGGCTTTTGCTCTTAAAGTAACAACACCACTGCTGTCAGGATTAATAGTGACACCATTGGTATAAAGAGAACTATTAGAGGTTACTGGAGTTCCATCTATTGTATATCTAATAGTCGCATTTGGGATATTAGAGGTTAATGTTTCAACAACAGAAGTTTCATAAAAACCTCTACCAATATTGGCGGTAGGACTCGCTACTTTTCCTAAATAACCAGTACCATTGGCATTGTTGAATGTTGGGGTATCAAAATAATTGAATTGACCATTTGTATTTATTCCATAACTCAATCTATTGTATTGATTGGGATAGTTTACTTCAAATACAAGATTGCCCTGATCATCATATAATCCAAGGTATTCCCCTTTACTGCTTAATTTAAAATTAGTATGTAATTGATTTATACTTTTGTCTTTTCCACTTGCCCATATCGTTAAATAGCCATTGGCTGCAATATTAATACCTGATGGTATTTTCCATTTTTCGCCACCATCCATTAACATCCAATTTCCTAAATCTATAGCTGAATTGGTTGTGTTAAATAACTCAATAAAATCTGGAGAATCACCATCTTCATCATACAAATTTGTTATAGACCCATAATTGGCTGTTAGTATTTCATTCAGGACTATAGTAGCTGGAAGGCAACTTCCGTCATTATTTGCATCTATATTATAGGCAGAATTTGGGCAGGTATCTAATTCATCGCAAATCCCATCATTATCAGAATCTATCATTTGCAAACATTGTGCATTTAAAGATAGTTGCCAAAACGATATTAAAATTATTGAAATTGTTTTTAATGTAAAATTAATTTTTTTCATATTTTTTTATAAGTGAAATAATTATTGAAATTCATTGTTGATAGGTACAGTTTGTGCTTAAATTCCATATTCCTTTTAATGTAAGGCTCACTAAATTGGAAGGGAATTTCTTTGTGCTGTAAAATCTTTTTGTTCCTTGTTTTGAAAAGAATATTGCATAGAACACTCAAATAATTGTACAGGACAACAATGATTAAAGGGTCAAAAAATAGTTGGTTATAACACAAACAATAAGTGATTACTACACTTATTGTTTAATATTTACAGCTATTTTCACAAGCATATAAATATCTCAATATAAGTAGAGAGACAATTTTAGGGGATGAAAGGGACATTTGACGCATAATCAATAGTTATGTCATTACAAAGGTTCAATTGATTCTGTTCACTTACTTACTTTTAAAACATAAGTAATTGAAAATCAACAGAAATAAAAAAAGACACAACCTACTGATATTCAGTTAACTATAAATTTACAGAACTATTTTTTAAGAGAGAAGATTAGGGGTTGGAACTAACTAATTATTAAAATACGAAATATAAGATAATTAACTATGCTTGGCATTTATTCTGCGCATAAATGATGCCAAAAAATATTTTAAACCAAAAATATAAACTACTTGGTTTTAAACTTAATAGGACAATGATCATATCAGATTAAACATAAAAACAAATGACATGTATAAGGCACTGTAAAACTAATATATATAGTTTTTAAAAAATACACTTTTTCTATAAAGTACAATACTTTACACTTAAATTAAATCTCAAAATGTATTATACAGCATCAAAATGACTATAAAAATAAACATATCCTGTCTTATTTTTAATGCAACAACTGTTAGTTAAAAGATACAACCCATCCAAAATAGCCCTGACAGCAGTGGTATGGCAAAATAGTTTAAGTCGTTTTTGTGGTCTTAGTTGTTTAAGTGGTTGTGGTTCTCACTTGTTTTGTGTCATTGTTGCTTTTGCCATAAGAACGGATAGCAGGACAAGACTTGACGATGAAGCACCAAACAGTCCGCTCCTAATAAATCAAAAACCACCCAAAAACAACCCCTAACAAAAAGATTATGACAAATCATCTTACTTTCCAAAACAAAGTAATTTCAAATAAACATAGTGGAGGCTAAACAACAAACCATAAAATCCATTGTTGCCTGATACAATTATTGAAAAAGCGTTTTTTCCTCTACAATGTCCCTTTCAGCGCAGAGGTCAGAGATCACGCAAAATTCACAAGGAATTAGAACAACATTTCACCTTGCAACCTTTGCGAACCTTACGGTTAATACGATATGAACCGCAAACAAAAAACGTGCAGGTCAAACAATGTGGAGGCTCAATAAAACAATGTGGAGGCTAAAACAAAAAATCAAGGCTTACACCACAAACTTTCCAAAACAAAGTAATTTCAAAAAAGGAACTAAAAAACAATAAAAATAGGTTGTATAACCATATGGGAAAAAAACGAAGCCGATTTGTAGGCAAAGGCGTCCCCAAAGGCTACAAAATATGGGACAGCAAAATCAAAAGATGGTGGGGCGAAACCTATCAACACTACCCCGACGAACTCATAAGAGAACTAAACAGAGATAAAAACCCCACCCAACTCATCAAAATCACCAAAAAAACAACGGCATCCTAAAACCCAAACCATAAACCATAAAGACACACGGCAATATGTCTCAACAACAAAACCAAAAAAAGTAAAGACGCATTGAATGCGTCTCCACGCCAGAACCGAAAAAACCACAAAAAAACCACAAACCGTAAAGACACACAGCCGTGTATCTCAACAACAAAACTAAAAAAAAGTAAAGACGCATTGAATGCGTCTCCACGCCAGAACCGAAAAAACCAAAAAAAAACCCCAAACCGTAAAGACACACGACCGTGTGTCTCAACATCAAAACCAAAAAAGTAAAGACGCATTGAATGCGTCTCCACACCAGAACCGAAAAGCCCCCAAAAGAAAAACCCCACCAACCACCCAAAATAGACCCGATAGTAGTGTTATACCAAAAAGAAGGGCAAATATAAGCCTGGCTTTTGGTATAGTAACGGATAGCGGGACTTTCCATCACGATGAAAGACAAACCGTTCTCTCCTAAAAAAACACAACCCTCAAACAAAATCCGTAACTTTGCTTTTTAGCAATGATAAAAAAACAACTTAACGCTTTAGGCTGTGATATTTTCCAATCTATTTCGTTAAAAAGCTTTCTTGATGCACTACATCGCCTACATTTGTTGCCTCATAGAGTAGAAAAATCTCTTTGTCTAAAATCGTGAATTTATTACTTAATAAAATGAAGAATTGTGACTTTTGATGACTTGAACTTAAACAAACCCTTGCGAAACGCATTGGCAGACTTGGGATATGTACAACCAACACCCATACAGATAGAGGCTTTTCCCGTAATTATGTCGGGCAAAGATGTCGTGGGAATCGCCCAAACTGGAACGGGTAAAACCTTTGCATATCTGCTCCCATTGTTGCGGCTTTTGACCTTCTCTAAGGAGCGACACCCTCGCATTTTAATCATCGTGCCGACTCGGGAATTGGTCAAACAACTCGTAGAGGAAATTGAGCAGCTAACGACTTATATGAGCGTTAGAGTCGCTGGTGTATATGGTGGCGCAAATATCAATACGCAGAAAAAAATCGTCTATGAAGGACTTGATATTTTGGTGGCAACGCCTGGGCGACTGGTGGATTTGGTGATGCATGGGGCATTGCGCTTAAAAGCCATCAAAAAATTTGTAATTGATGAGGTGGATGAGTTGTTGCAATTGGGCTTTAGGTCTCAATTAACGACGGTCTTGGATTTGCTTCCACAGAGGCGACAGAATTTGATGTTTTCAGCGACTTTGACCAAAGAAGTGGATGAGATTATTGATACGTTTTTTACACTTGTACAAAAAATCGAAATCGCTGCGCATGGTACGCCGTTGGAACAAATCAACCAACAAGTCTATCACGTTCCTAATTTCTTTACGAAGGCGAATTTGCTTGAAATTCTGATTCAAGATAAAGAGGAATTTAACAAAGTGCTTGTCTTTGTTGGTAACAAACGATTGGCAGATAGATTATTTAAATTATTGATTGAAAAATTTCCCGAAGAAATTGGCGTTATTCATTCAAATAAATCGCAAAATAATCGCTTCAAAACCGTTGAGCGTTTTCAAGATGGAACGCATCGGGTATTGATTGCGACGGATATTATTTCGAGGGGTTTGGATATCGTGGAAGTCTCGCATGTCATCAACTCAGATATGCCTGAAACGCCTGCCGATTATATGCACAGAATTGGGCGAACAGGACGGGCGGATAAGGAGGGAATCGCTATTTCTTTTGTAACGGACGAACAAGCAGCGCAACAAATGGCGATTGAGGAATTGATGCAAAAAAATATTCCAATACAAGATTTACCTGAAGGTTTGGTCATTTCAACCGAATTATTGGAGGAAGAAATGCCGAAAATGGAGGGAGATAAAAATTATCTAAAAAATACGTCTTTAAAACAAACGCAAGGCGCATTCCACGAGAAAAAAGAAAAGAATCAAAAAATCAATTTAGGCGGTTCTTGGAAGCGTAAAGTAAAAGCAAAAAACAAGAAAATCACGAAACGAAGTGGGGGTAAGAAGAAGCGGTAATTTGCTGGTGCTGTAGTTCTTGGTTCTTGGTTCTGTAGTTTTTTTGTGGAGTCTCTTTGTTTTCTGGTCAGGTTTTGTCGAGCCTAATTCTCTAATTTACCAATACACAGCGAAGCGATCTCTAATCTAAAAAACCTATGAAAACCATTCTAACCTTACTACTTATCTTATTATCTGGAAGTTTGTATGCCCAACGGGTTTCTGTCTACGACGACTTTAAGATATTGGGCAATGATACCATCAATCGAATTGTGGATGGAAAGAAGGAAGACAAGTGGTTACATTATGCAAGTGGTGGTTCAGCTATTCACTGTTTTGGAGATAGAAAGTGTAGTAGTCAACGCTTTATCAATTACCGCATATCAGAAGGAATGTATAAAAATGACAAACGCATAGGTTTGTGGAAATGGTATGCTTCTCCAGAATCTTTTGAACGAATCGCCTTCTACGACAATAATGGACTGCTTCACAATGAAGATACCAGCTATTTCCGTGACAAAACAATCAAATCTGTTGCTCTATGGAGACATGGATTTTTGTTAAAAAGAGAGTTTTTCTACCCAGATGGAACACTACATTTCATAGAAAAAAACGATAAAGACGGTACAAGAATCTTTAAAATATTCTATCCAGAAGGTACTTTAAAATTATTGGGAACACTCGAAAATCAAGAAATCAGCACCCTAAAAGCATTCGGAAAAAATGGAAAAGAAGTCCCTTTCAAAAAATATCCTTACAAAATACTACTGATTGATTTTGGATTAACGGAACCATATTAGTAATTTGAGTTGTTTAAAGTGCATATAAATCTCTCAGTTCTCTGGTCAATTAAATAATATGGTTTTTTATAGAGCCTAATTCCCTAATTTACCAATACATGAATACATGGCAAACGACGATAAAATACAACTTATAGAAGACGAATTTGGTTTTGAACTCTCTTACAAATGGTTTCATCCATCCGCCTTTATAATGCTCTTATTTTCAATTGCTTGGAACGGATTTTTGTTATTTTGGTATGGTGCGCTTTTTGCTTCTTCCAGTGCTCCAATTATTGCTTACCTTGTTCCTCTCGTTCATTTAGGAGCAGGGGTGAGTATGGCATATTATACCGCATGTCTCTTTCTCAATCGCACCATGATTGCCATTAAAGATGGCTATTTTACCCTCAAACACCGCCCACTTCCCTGGCTCAAAGGCAATCAAAAAATTGATGTCAAAGAATTGGAGCAGTTTTATGTAAAAGAGGTCGCTAAACGCAATAGCGAAGGCAGAACCTCCTATTTCTACCAATTAAGAGCCAAAATTCAAGGTGGCAAAGACATTGCTGTACTGGCTCTAAATGAAGTAGATAGTTATACCCTCAAAGAAATCGAATACAAGATTGAAAAATACTTAGGTATTTCTGACTATTTGGTAGAGGGCGAATTTGACGCAGAAGGCAAAAAAAAGATAGAAAATGTACGTCGCCAAACGCCCAAACAACTCAATGCGGCGGACTTAAAAATCAGCGAATTATCTGTCAATGATATTGTAGATTACGAGCAAAGCACCTATGAAGTCCGATACAGTACCCAATACGACTGGAACAATGGATACACGGACAAACAGTTGCAATTGGTCGATCATACCAACAAAGAAATACTTTTATATATTGAACAAAACAAAGCAATTTATACGCCTTACATCGAAATTGAATTAAATTTGGGAGAGGCTCAAAAAATGAATTTCACCCCACAAGCACCACCTACCGAACTCAATTATAAAGCCCTCGAATTTCAGTTGCACCATTATACCAAAGGAAAGATATTTTTGAACGAACAAATGCCCGTTGAAGCCCATCAATGGATTTATAAAAACGACGAAAAATTCCATCTTAGAATTGTAAGATTTAACGACCTAACCCATTTTTATTTTGGTAAAAAAGAAGTAGATATTTCCTTCACCAATTTGTACACCACTTAATTTGTTTTTAGGGGCGAGTGACAAGGGATGAGTATCGTCACTCGCCACCTGTCGCCGGTCACTTGTCATTCATCACCTAAACATTATGAAACAACCACAAAGTACTACACACACCAGTCGCATTACCAAAGTCGCCTCCCTACTCGTCATCCTTGCTCTTGTGATAATTGGCTTAATTTACGCACAACAACAATTAGTTCCCATTGTATTAGCTTTATTTCTTTGGTTTATCATCAAAACCATCGCCCGTTTATTGAATCAAATACCTTTGATTGAAAACAAAATGTCCACTTGGCTATCAAATACACTTGCCTTTTGTATTATCATCTTATTTTGTTTTTTGACAGGACGCATGTTGTACAACAATATTCAAGAATTATCAGAATCTTTACCACTGTACGAAAAAAACGTCAATTACATCATAGAGAAAATAAATATCACCTTTGCGATTGATTTAAAAATCATTGCCCAAAGCACCTTCAAAGATTTTAACTTCACCACCATTGTTATGAGCGTCATCAATGCCCTCACCAATATTTTTGGAGACACCTTGATGATTATTTTGTACACACTCTTTATGCTTTCAGAAGAAGCTCTGTTTACCCCAAAACTTGAAGCAATGGTAGCCAAAAAAGAAAACTACAATCGTATTAAAAATATTTTAGGCGAAATCAACTATTCTATTGGTAGCTACATTACCCTCAAAAGCCTTGTAAGCCTACTCACCGCCTTTGTATCATTTGTAGCCTTATCTTGTATAGGCGTAGATGCCCCCGTTTTTTGGGCATTTCTCATGTTCATCCTCAACTTTATTCCAAACATTGGTTCTCTCATCGCTACAGGTTTTCCCGCCATCTTTGCCCTCCTACAATTTGGCGACTACTCCCATCCCCTACTCGTTTTGGGCGTAGTCGGTGCAATACAGCTCGTCGTCGGCAATCTGATTGAACCAAGAGTCATGGGCAACTCCCTTAATATTAGTCCATTGGTTGTCATCATCGCCCTATCCGTTTGGGGCGCAATTTGGGGCATCAACGGTATGATTCTAAGTGTGCCCATCACCGTCATCGCCATCATCATTTTTTCCAAAATTCCCAGCACCCAATCCATCGCCATCCTCCTCTCCGAAAAAGGCAAACTCTACAATATAGAAAACACTGAATCATAATTTATTACAATAAGGAGAGAAAGGTCAGGAGCTTCGTCGTCACACATGCGCTCGCTATCCGCTAATATGGCAAGCAAATCAACCTTTGTAAACACTACAACCACAAAAACTATAAAAAACACAAAACCACAAAAACTACTTGCCATTCCGCTACTATCGAGTCTATCCTACATGGTCTGTACCCCTACCAAACGGCTAAACAACTCATATGCAATAAAACAAACTAATATAACTTATATCATTACAAGCAAATGCACAAAAAAACAACATAAAATATTAATATACAGCTATTTCTATCTATCAATTAAAAAACATAACTACAAAAAATATACAATAGTTTATTTTCTTTTATAAGATAGAAATATACAAATGAAAACACTTTTTTACTTGTACTTTTCCACTTTTTGCCATAAATTGCAGTAATATTGGAATAACATTTACAATATTGCTGTTTTGGGAACAATACCATGTAACAGATATAATGCTCACAAACTACCCTTATATCATTTACATACAAAAGCAATTTTAATGGTAAAAATTACGAAAGAAGACAATCATTTTGTCTTTGATGTGCAAGGTTTACACAAACTTTGGGCGTTTAAAAGTAGCTTACGCATTCCCATTGATAACATAAAAAAAGCTTATCAAGATTTAGATGCTATTTCTCAATCGTGGAAAGGTTGGCGTGCCCCAGGCACAAGCATTCCCTTTCTCATCACTGCTGGAACCTATCATTTAGAAGGTAATAAGATTTTTTGGGATGTGGTCAATAAAGAGAATACAATCATTATTGATTTAGATGATGCAGATTACCAACAACTTATTATAGAAGTTGAAAACCCTGAACAAGCCATCGCTTTATTATCATCTAAACCAATTGCTTAAGAATAGTTTAATTTAACTAGTGAATGTTCCCAAGTACGCTGTAAATTAAATAAATTGTCTTTTTAAATAAAGTATATTTATTTAATTTACAGGATATTATGTCTTAACAAACTCTTAAACTACACAAAAATTCTTCGTTTTTAGTATTTCCTCAATACTAAATAATTATTCTTAATACAGAAGTTGCTCACAATTTGTATTACTGAATCTTTATGGTCTTTCTATGCCTTAAATGAACGCATAACAGCATTTATAATAGGATACCCATGTTCTTAACCTTAATCTTAATTACACTAAAAAATATTAACCAAAAACACCATGAATCCGTATAATACGACCCCTTTTTCCCCTAAAATTATGGAAAAGATATTTGCAACTTTTAACACTGAAAATCATTACCTTACTTCTATTACTAAAAGTACTTTTTTTACTTCCTCTAAAAAGGAATTAATTACCCTTGTTTGCCAAGATTTAGCGATTACACTCAAAGATCAATCTATTGATATAAATACTTTTAAATGCTTATCAAAACAGCAAAAAACACTCTACTTCTGGAGTGAACTTGATAAAATCATGCAATATAGTGGCTTTATAAAGTATTATTGTAGTCCTCAAAAAAACTACATGTCTTTACTCATACAAGGCCTATCAGATATGAATATGCCTGATATGGCGCATATATTGACAGAAGTTCATGAGACTTACTTGGCAAACAAGAAATACTTTACAACCAACGACAATACTTTTGATACAGAACTTTACAAAGCAGCGGCAATACTAAAGCGATTTAATGACAAATACCGATCCTTACATCCACAAATCATTGAGAATCTTTACAACTTCGTACAGCAAAATCCTTATTACTTTTTCAAAGACGAGCAAAACAATCCATTTCCGCCAAATTTTATAGGCACATGTACCAACTACTTCAAAGAAGGTATGCTCAAAGAACAATTTGAAGTTGTAGATGGAAAAATTGATGGCATTTTTTACCTATACCATCCCAATGGATTCCCACACAAAATTATCGAATACCACCAGGGAAATTTCACAGGCAATCGCAACGAGTTTTATGCCAACAAAAAGCCTAAATTAAAGGTAAAATACGATGAGGATATTGAAATAAAAACCATCCTTTTCTATCACAAAAACGGCAAACCATCCAGATTGGAACAAATCAATCATAAAGGAGTACGACAAGGAGATTACAAAGAATGGTACGAAAATGGACAGCTCAAAAAAAGAGGCTTCTACCTAAACAACCAAACCAAAGACGGCGAATGGCTCACTTTCCACGACAACGGCATCCAACAAATGGAAGCGGAATACCTCAACGGAAGATTAAAAGTCAAAAGCCAATGGGATAGAATGGGCAATAAGATTTTTAATTGGAATTAAAAGCTCAAGTAGTGTGACAGAATTAAGGTTACATTTGCGATGAGAGGCAAAAAATGGAGCGGTTCGACGCTTCGACATAGCCATAGCTATGACGAGATTTTTTAACGAAGTAGATGGCAAA
>ENA-ORXM01003912-ORXM01003912.1-marine-metagenome-genome-assembly--contig:-NODE-3912-length-13947-cov-4.432228_pt1 | contig 13947 bp, 10 predicted proteins | sample MGYA00237867_ERZ511480 | MGnify/ENA primary metagenome ERZ511480 (study PRJEB26309, sample SAMN06266103) | marine metagenome | isolation source: Algal blade | place: United Kingdom:Sidmouth, United...
GGCTGGAGAAGGTCCCAAGGGTTGGGCTGTTCGCCCATGAAAGCGGCACGCGAGCTGGGTTCAGAACGTCGCAAGACAGTTCGGTCTCTATCTATTGCGGGCGTTAGAAATTTGAGAGGATTTGACACTAGTACGAGAGGACCGAGTTGAACAAACCTCTAGTGTATCTGTTGTTCTGCCAAGGGCACCGCAGAGTAGCTATGTATGGATCGGATAAGCGCTGAAAGCATCTAAGCACGAAGCCAGCCTCAAGATGAGATTTCTTTTAAGGGTCGTTGAAGATGACAACGTTGATAGGCTACAGATGTAAAGGCAGTAATGTCATAGTCGAGTAGTACTAATTACCCGTACGCTTTCTTATATTTTTTTAGTTATTATTATTTACCTCTTTCCAATACATTAATTTATTGTTCGTAAGAACACCTCTGAATTCACCTTTGTGCAATTCAGAGATCTCAAATTCACTTTTGAGATACGATTTTACGGTGACTGTAGCACAGGGGTCCACCTCATCCCATCTCGAACTGAGAAGTTAAGCCCTGTAGCGCCGATGGTACTGCATTGTGGGAGAGTAGGTCGTCGCCAACTTTTATGTTAAGCCAATTAGCTTTTGCTAATTGGCTTTTTTTATTTCATACTATGGGATTTAGACCAGTCTTATGCATAGTAAGTATTTCTTTTTTCAATATCATTAACCCAATCAATCGAGTATAATGTGTAAGAGCTTGAGCTTCTTGTCATACTCTAACTTCGTAGTATCGCTGTAAAATTTATTGATTTCATCCAGAGAGACTAATACAGTTTTAGGCCAATTTTGTAAGAAGGTACCATCAAACTTATCTCTAGACACAGTAGAAACTCTACTTACCTTACAATGTTTTATGGCTCTTGGCTTCTGAGCATCTGACCACTTTATTATAAACTCATTTCCATCGGGTCTGAACAGTAAAATTTTTTGAATGCTTGTTTGCTTACCTATTTCATCCGCATTTTCAGTAATTGTAGTACGCTCCATAAATTCATACGTAGTTTTAGGCTGTGCATAGCCATCTATGAGATGATCATTACTATTCAACAGTTCAAAGTTCTTGGACAAAATTCGAGCAACGACCCGAACATCTTTAGGTTCTACATAGAGTTGGCCGCGTATTTTTATTAAAGCTATTGGTGAGAGAATGATGGGAGTCTCCTTGAATTCTAATTCATCATTAACAGTGAGTTGAGAGTATAAATGGCGCTGCCCATTTTGCTTAATTACGATATTTACATCCTTCCTGCCATCTCCAGATGATAGACTAACTAATGCAATAACAAGGGAAAGTGCAATGACCGCAAAAGCTATCCAAGTGACTAAACCACAACCTTTCCTCTGTTTTTTAATACCGTTATTTGGTGGTGGTTGCATCTGCTCAGCTTGAATGGGTTGAATTTGCTTAGAGTGTTTTGTTTTTGGTATTTGGGCTCAGATGTATTAAAGCATCGGAATTAAAAAACTGTGTCCGCATAAAAGGCAACTCTACTCCTAAATGAATCTAGAAATGGGGATACCAGTTATTCTGTTTTTTCATTAATGTTATCATCTGATCAGGCGGTATAGTAAGAAGTTTGTATTAGTGAATGATAGAATGCCTAAGATCAAAAGTTCTGTTTTTTTGATCTTAGGCAAGTGTTGAATTATGGCCACTGTTTTTCTGTGGTAGAAAGTCCTTGATAAAAGTTTCTGAAATTATCAATCGGACCACCTGATAATGTTTCAGTATCACCACTACCAAACACGTAGCCGTTGGATAAAACATCGAATATGGACATTCTTTCAGTGTGATAAAAACCCAAATAACCTCCATTTGTTGTTGCAGTATTAGGGGCTTTTAACGCAAAAAATACATCTCCTCCATTTCCTTCATGAGGAGGAAGTCCGCCTCCGACATTTGCAAAACCATCGGTATTCGAGATCTCAGAAAGTTTGACTTGGTTTCCAATATGGGTTTCATTATCAAAGGTTTTATACTTAAATGCAACTAAGTAACTACGACCTGGAATATTGCGGCTTGCAAATACGTTTGCTCTTGAAAAGCCAGCTGAACCGAAAGTTGAACCTAAGGGCGAGGCATATTCCGTATCTGTTGTACCTGACTTTGATATTGCATTCACTGAATTTGCGATGTTATTGTATTCGCTGCCAGTAATCTGCACCCAAGTGCCAGGGCTTGCAGCATCGTAAGAGGCCGAAGACGCAGATAATGCAAGACGAATAGCATCAGGTGTTACTCCTGAGTCATCATCATTTTTACACGCAAATAATAGAACGAAAAATGTTAAAAGAATTACTAGATTTTTCATGGCTTTTTTGTTTTGATTGTTTAATTATGATTTGTAAAAATTATCATGATGAGCATCACAAAACTCTTCGAAAACATTAATCAGGTAAAAGCGAAGATTTGATTACTGATATTCACCATTTTAAGGTATATCATTATGTATAATAAGTTTGTGTTTCAAATCTACGGATAATATTTCTGACCAATTAAAATAAAAATGTGTGAAATCTTTTTTCACTATTTTTAGTAGGTTGATACAAAGGCATTACTATAAAACCTCTAACCATTTTTTGCGATTAGACTATTGTGACCATGAATTAATGCTGGCTTGTAAAATCTGTTAATCATCTTCATTATAAAAGAAGATTTTTCATTGGTTTCCAACCTTTCCAACTATTTTGTTCTCTTAATAGGTAAAGGCACCATTTTGATAGATGAGAAACTCATAGAATTGTGTAAACTAGATGATCGCATTGCGCAAAAACAGGTTTTTGACCAACTTTCTGGCAAACTGTTTTTTACTTGCAAACGATATCTAAAAAGAGAAGATCTCGCTGAAGACGTTTTATTAGATGCGTTTCAGACAATATTCTCAAAAATTCATCAGCTGAAAGAAACAAAAGCGTTTGAAGGTTGGGCGCGACAAATTACTGTTAACAAATGCTTGCACATGCTTCGTAAGGAGGTAAATTTTAATTTGCATTTAACCGATGAGTCTGTTGTTAATGAACAAATAGCTGCTGAACCTGAATCATCTTTAGAGCACGAAGACTTATTAAATTTGGTTGAGCAACTGCCTAGTGGTTGTAAAACCGTATTTAACCTTTATGCGATTGAAGGGTTTACTCATCAAGAAATTGCCACTAAGCTGAATGTTAGCGAAGGCACATCAAAATCACAATTAAGTTTTGCAAGAAAAAAACTACAAGCGTTGGTGCTCAATTTTTTTTACCTTAAAAGTGATGTGAGATGAAAAATTTGATGGATCAATACAAACAAGCTGTCCAAGAAAACGAACAGCAAGATCTTCAAAACAAAGAGGAGTTGTGGGGTAAACTTGAGCAAAAGCTCGATAAACAAAAACAGAATACCCTACCTGTGTGGGTTCGGTGGAGTGCGGCTGCTTCTTTACTGCTCTTATGCAGCGTATTGGGGCTTTATTATCTAAACCCGGTGAAGCAACTTCCTGTTGATGTAGCCATTGAGGATAAAGCTGTTCAGACCGAAGACGAAATTAAGCCTGATGAAAGCAATGATGTAACAATAAAGCCTTCTCAAACACCAACACAACCTCAAACTGAACTTCGAGGTGAGAGAGAGGAGCAACAAACGCAATCCTTAAAAAGTGACAAACCTCAACAACAACCAAAGACTACATCAACTACTACTGAGCTGAGTAAAGACGTGCGCAGAAATGCGACTCAATCAGTTGCTACAGAATCTCCAGCAGATGAGCTCTTCACAACTCATCAGGAACAGTTAAATAGAGCAGAAACTACGGAGACAGTAGATTTAGGTGTAATTACTATGGAGACTACAGACCAACTTGAAGAAATTGTAGTGACTGGGTACTCAACTCAAAAAAAGAGTTCATTCACTGGCGCAACCCGTACTGTACAAAATCTTCCTCATTCAACTAATCGTCAGCAATACCAAGGACGTACTATTGTTGTTGACGATGCGCAAGCGTTGAATGGGGTTGATGAAATTGAAGAAACTCTGTCTGGAACAGTTTCTGGTGTTGAAATTTTAAACGTGGATCAAAGCGAATCAAATCAAGTCAAGTTGAGAGGGTTTTCTAGCATCAAAACAAATTCTGAGCCTTTGTACATTGTTGATGGGGTTGCCTATTCAGCAGAGGAATTTGCTGTGATTGTTCCCCGTGAAGTCAAGGGTATTTCCGTTTTGAAAGATGGTGAGGCATCGGCCCTATACGGCAACCGAGCTAGTAATGGTGCGATTATCATTAACACAGCTGAGCTTACGCCTAAAGAAAAACGAAAACTTAACCGAGCAAACCGTAAAAAGAATAAGGATGCGGCGGCAATTGTTCCCTTACCAGATGCAACTCAAATAAAAGTTTCTAATGAAGAATATGAACACTTCATTGAGAATCAATTTGAAAGCCCAACAACAGCGCCATTGTCCACTTTTTCTGTTGATGTAGACCGAGCCAGCTACGCAAACATTCGCCGGTTTTTAAACATGGGTCAAACCGTTCCAAAAGATGCAGTGCGCATTGAAGAAATGGTGAACTACTTTGAGTATGACTATGCGCAACCCAAAGGAAATGATCCAATTGCTATACACACAGAATACAGCGACGCACCTTGGAATAGTAATCACACACTGTTGAAAGTAGGCATTCAAGGACAAACACTCAAAATTGGTGAACGCCCTCCAAGTAATATCGTTTTCCTCATTGATGTGTCAGGATCTATGAGCGATCAGAATAAATTACCACTGTTAAAAAAATCAGTGCAATTGATGCTTTCTGAATTAGGTGCGGATGATAAAGTGTCTATAGTAGTTTATGCGGGTGCCGCGGGTGTTGTGTTGCCACCAACGAACAATCAACAAAACATAATTGAGGCATTGAATAAGTTAGACGCAGGCGGTAGTACTGCTGGTGGAGAAGGTATTGAGCTTGCCTATAAGATTGCACAAGAGAATTTTATTGACGGCGGAAATAATAGAGTGATTCTGGCTACCGATGGTGATTTTAATGTGGGTGCCACAAGCAATGATGATATGGAAAAGTTGATTGAAGAAAAAAGAGACACAGGTATTTTTCTAACCTGTCTTGGCTATGGCATGGGGAATTATAAAGACTCAAAACTAGAAACTTTGGCTAATAAGGGCAACGGAAATTACGGATATATCGACAACTTACAAGAGGCTAACAAAGTGTTGGTTGAAGAGTTCACCGGCACCATGTTTACAATTGCGAAAGATGTAAAAGTTCAAATTGAGTTTAACCCATCACATGTAAAATCTTATCGTTTGATTGGATATGAAAATCGGAAGCTTAGGCCGGAGGATTTTACAAATGATGCCATTGATGCGGGAGAAATTGGCGCCGGTCATACGGTGACAGCCCTTTACGAAATTATTCCTGTTGGTGTAGAAAGCAATTTTTATTCTGATTCGCAAGAATTGAAGTACGCACAAAAGCAAGGTGTTGAGACAGCCTTTTCTGACGAGTTAGCTACTGTGAAATTTCGCTACAAGCAACCCGATGGCGATACGAGCAAAGAACTGGTTGAAACTATTGCAAACCAACCACGAAAACTCAAAAAAGCCTCTCCTGATTTTAAATTCGCTGCTGCTGTCGCTTGGTTTGGCTTAAAATTACGAGATTCAGAGCTTGTTGAAAATAAAAACACCGCTGATATTGTTACTCTTGCTCAGCAAGGCAAGGGGAAAGATGCTGATGGTTATAAAGCTGAGTTCATACGCCTCGCACAGTTAGTGGAGTGAACTAAGACTGAGTTTCTCAATCTATAGTTCTCTTTCTATCTTTATCCTTCAAATTCATCATGCCCTTACCCAAAACAATAGATGAGGTTGTTGATAGACTTGAAGAAATTCTTAAAGTTGAGTTGCAATCGAACCGATACACTGCGTTGTTCACATATATCTATATGATTACTACCCTGGCTGTGAAGGATGGCATTGATAAGCAAATTTTTGCTGATAATGAACGCATGGAGGACTTTGATGTTCGCTTTGCTAATTTATACATTCAAGCTTATGAAGATTACGGTGTTTCAAATCAAGTGTCAAAATCTTGGCAAAGGGCGTTTGATGTTGGTACGAATCGACTAACAATTATTCAGCACATTTTACTCGGCATGAATGCACACATCAATCTCGATCTTGCAGTTGCTGCTGCTGAAACTTGTCCTGGAGCTGAAATTTTTTCTCTAGAGGCCGATTTTCAAAAAATTAACTCTATTCTGTTTAGTCTCACTAAACAACCACAACGAAAAATAGGCCGTGTTTCGCCCATGTTTTTCTTGTTGGATAACTTGATTACAGATGCAGATGAAAAAATCATCAACTTTAGTATGAAACAAGCAAGATCACAATCTTGGCGTAATGCAGTTTTACTCGCGCATGCAGACCCGTTGCTACAGCCAATGCTAATTTCAGAGATTGATGTAGCGGTTGCGGCACTTGCAAAACGCATTGAAAAGCCTAAATCATTCTTTTTTAGAAAAACACTTCAATTGGTCGCAAAGACTGAAGAAACAAACCTCAAGAAAATTTTGGATCGACTGTATGAATAACAGTTAGTCTTTCACTAATCCTGCACATCGAAAACCAATGTATTGATGAGGGGCATCATCTGCTGTAGATAAATTCAAAATATCTGGAGCGCCATATATATTTCCTTTCGTTGCAGTCATTTCGGCCACATTACTTTGCAGCCCAAACACTTGAAAACCATTCACTAAACTTGACGACCTTGAGTTTACTCGATGTATCGGCGTTTCCTCATATTTTTTTTCATTTAGCGGGTAAACGGTTTCATAAACCACGGCATCAGGCAAAACAAACTCGATAGTTTGTTTAGTATGATCTGTGTTCGTATCGTTGTACCTTGATGTTCTCCACGCGCAGTATGCAAGCGCATCATCGTGTGTGATGCCTGTGATTGGGAAATCTAGAATTTCGCGCAACTCCACATATCTCAGCGTGTCGAAATAAGTAAACCCGACTGGCAATTCATAGTAGTCAATTTTTCCTAACGCTCTATATAAGCTGTCTGGTTTCTCTGTTGGGTAGAAAACTTCATGAGAAAGAAATTGTTCACTGATTTCTTCCTTAGGTTTTCGATCGAGATTGCCATCAAAAACAAACTCTGCCCATTGTTCTACAGTAATTTCTGTTTTGTCAACAAACTTTTCTTTCTGATACTGCACCATTGAATAGGGCAAAATTTTGGTTGGCAACAAGCTTTTACAAGCATGAAACACCATAAAACAAAGAAAAATTGACAATGCAGAGGTTATTGTTCTTATGAATGTTGTTTTTTGCTCAACTCTCAGTTGATTATGTCGGTTTCTGCTCACCAGAAAGTGGTTTTATAAGGATATCGAACTTCATACTGCGCTTTGACTAACTCAACGAGTTTGGCCCGAAAATCTGTAAAGTTTTCTCCTGTAGATGCAGAGATGAAAATTGCTTGATCATTGGTTTTTGCCTGCCAATTTCTTTGAAACTCAGCCATGAGCTCTTCTTTAATCTCTGGCTTTAGATATTCATCGAAATAGCGATCTTTATAGGCATCTAGTTTATTAAAAACGTGTAAAATTGGTTTGTCGTTTACATTCAATTCTCTCAGCGTTTCATCTACAACCTTCATTTGATCTTCAAATTGTGGGTGGCTCACATCTACAACATGTAAAATGATGTCACTCTCCATACTTTCTGCTAGTGTCGACTTAAAACTCTCGATGAGATGAGTGGGTAACTTTCTGATGAAACCCACGGTGTCGCTCAATAAGAAGGGCACACGTTCAAGTACAATTTTTCGCACTGTTGTATCGAGCGTGGCAAATAATTTGTTTTCAGCGAGCACCTCACTTTTGCTAAGCGCATTCATAATGGTACTCTTGCCAACATTGGTATAGCCAACTAAAGCTACGCGAATCATTTCTCCTCGGTTGCGTCTTCTTTGCTCGCCTTGCTTATCAATTTTTTCAAGATCACGTTTAAGTTTAGCAATTCTCTGTTGCGCTATTCGCCTATCTGTTTCAATTTCTTTCTCACCAGCTCCACGCATTCCAATTCCACCTCGCACTCTATCCAGGTGAGTCCACATACCTCTAAGACGTGGTAACAAATATTGTGTTTGTGCGAGTTCTACTTGTGTTCTCGCTTGCACGGTTTGGGCTCTTGTGGCAAAAATATCTAGAATCAACATACTGCGATCTAACACTAAAATTTCTAGTTCTTTTTCAATATTTCGCTGTTGAGACGGAGAAATTTCATCATCAAATATGATCATCGATGCCTCATGGCGTTCTGCATATTCCTTAATTTCTTGCAACTTACCAGAACCTACAAAGGTTCGAACATCAGGGTGGCTAAGGCGTTGCGTGAATCTATTGATGGTTCGAGCGCCTGCTGTTTCAGCCAAAAATTCAAGCTCATCGAGGTATTCTTCAACTTTTTCTTCTGAAATGTCTGGCGTTATCAGGCCTACTAGAATGGCGCGTTCTTCTTGTTGCTCATTAACAACTTCAAAAAACTTGTCTGCTTTTTCTTGATATCTGGTTCTTCTACCCATTGACTACAAAGGTAGGAAGTATCTAGGTTAATCTATAGTTATATCAACTTGACCTTGGTAAAATCCAATCACTTCGCCGCCATCAGTTTGTACTTGGTATTCAATTGTGTATAAACCATCTTCAAATAACACATCAACTGTTCCGCTAGTAATGACTAGGACTGTACCTTCTTCCGTGACTGTATTGAAATCAATGGAAAACCCTCCTTCAAACGTACTGGGTTGTGTTATTTCTGACTGAAACTCGTAGTTCCCAGAAGGCACTTGTGTTCCAGAATCAAAATTAAACGAGAACGCAGCAGCATCAAGGCTTTCCGATTCAAATTCTTCAGTATCAGAATTGAAGGTTGCATCTCCAAACATACCTAAGTCGCCTATTCCGTCAGATATGAATTCCTCAACCAAAAATTCCGAAGGATAGAATACTCCGTTAAATGTGAATCCATTTTCAGGGTCACCGGTTTCTTCACATACATCCCCAACTCCATTTTCATCTTCATCATCTTGCGTTGGATTTGCGACCTCGGGGCAATTGTCGTCATCATTACCAACACCATCGCCGTCTACATCGCCGTCACATACATCGCCTATTCCATCTTCGTCTAAATCTTCTTGTCCTGGGTTTGCAGTTTCAGGGCAATTGTCAACTCCATCATTAATGCCATCTTCATCTGTATCGGTCTCAGCACCTTCTTCACATACATCACCGGTTCCGTCACTATCTTCATCACTTTGATCAGGGTTAGGGGTTTCAGGACAGTTGTCATCATTATTGCCAACGCCATCGCCGTCTACATCACCGTCACATACATCGCCAATGCCGTCCTCATCAAGATCTTCTTGACCTGGATTGGGTGTTTCAATACAGTTGTCATCACTATTTGGTATTCCGTCACCATCTAAGTCATCATCACATGCATCGCCTGTTCCATCTTCATCTAAATCTTCTTGACCTTGGTTTGGTGTTTCTGGGCAATTGTCTTCGCCATCTTCTATACCGTCTTCGTCCATGTCAGCAACTTCAGGGTTAGGATCGCATTCGTCTCCTAATCCGTCTCCATCGGTATCTGTTTGTTCTGCATTAGGTGTTTCAATACAATTGTCATCATCATTTAAAATTCCATCGCCGTCAATATCATCATCACAAGCATCACCAATGCCGTCGCCATCTAAGTCTTCTTGGCCTTGGTTCGAAATGTCATCACAATTATCATCAGTATCTAAGACACCATCTTCGTCAGTATCTTGGAATTGTTCTTGATCTAAAAGTTCAATTTCGGGTACACAACAAACAACCGTAAACAGAAGAAATGCAGCAAAAAAGAAGTAAATAGCGGTACGTTTCATAACAAGTGTTTTTCCAGAATTACAAGATACCAACGTTACTTTCAAACGAATCTTGTGTAATGAGTGATTAAAGTGGGTTCCCAAAGGTGGATTATCCCTTGTTCTTTTTTCTGATGGTGTTGTAGTCGATAAAATAAACCAACTTTAAATTGAGTACATCGGTTTGATCTTGTTGAAAGAGCTCGTCAAAATTACGGAAGTAATCATCTCGAGTCTGTTCGTTTCGCTCAGATAGCTGCTTTTTATAGACTGCGAGGATGTCACTGCCTGGCGCAAATCTCCATCGAAAAATAGCATCAAGATTAAAGGCCGAGAAATTTACGTCGCTTGGCGTGTCTAGCGGATTTTCGAATAAATAACCACCATTTAACTCTCCGTTTTCTTGAAGTGTATGGAAAGATTCGTATTCAACTCGATCCCAAGTGTATCGGCCAAAAATTGATAAGTTCATTAAGTCATTAAACTTATAATCTGCGGTAAGCTCAGTCTCATTAGCAATACGATCTCGATATCCAAAAAGGGGTTCATTTTCTGGAGTGAATGCCGCAAACCCTACATTTTGCTTGCGATTACTGTTTCTGTATTCTACAGAGGTAAGAAATTTATCGCTAAAGCGGAATCTTGGTTCAACGAAAATGTTCCATACATCCATAGGAATGTGATCATCGCCAAAACCACGTTCAATAGCTGCATCAATAGCAAACTGTTTCGAATAATCTGTCGAAAACCCCACTTCCGCAAACGTTCTTCTTGGTCTTTTAAAGAAGGTTTCAAAATCTAAAACTCTTGGTTCAAAAAAGTCCTTATCGCCTGGGCTATGAAAACCGCCCGCCCATATATTGGTGAGGTTATTCAGCCAAATATTCGCATTTGCTCTGTATCTGTAGCCAGTTTCTACCGAAGGTTTGTAGAGCGCGCTTCTAACAATGTTTGCCCGAACACCTAAAAACCGATACCAATCTGTTTGTTCATTTTGATTATAGCTGGCAAAAGCAAACTGGTTGAATTCGTTGTTACCAAACAGTAAGCCTAAATCATTAGGGTCAAATTGATCACTTTCAACGTTAGCCCCAGCGCCAAATGTGAGCTTGTCTTTATTTCGGTATGCCTCTATTGTGGATTTGAAGCCCGTTTTATTTCTCGTGAGGTTAAACTCATCTTTAGTGAATACTTGTGAAAGTGATCCAGAGGCTTCTACAACATAGGTATTGGTTTTGTCTCTAATTTGCCCACCAATACCTGTAACATTGGCATCGCGAGCACCGCCTGCACGGGTAACATTTGTATTAATTAAGTAAATATTCGAAGCGTTTTTCAGTACCTGGTCGGCAACAATAATATTATAATTAGTTAACGCCTCGGTTTCTACACGCCTCGTTTGCCTTGTGAGTGTATCTAACACCACCGCCTCAGTTCGATTTGTAACGGCGTTGAATATGCCTAAACCTAAGTTATTTTTGGTTCTACCCGAAATCTTTGTTGCATTAAGTAGCTTACTACGATTCGGGTTTTCATCGATAATTTCATTCTCGCCGAGTTGGCTTCCTACAGAGAAAAAGCCGGATGGCCTTTCCCCAATTCTTCTCGAATAGAATAGCCGGTTTTTTCCGAACAGTTCAGTGCCTTCTGTGAAGAAAGCTCTGTTTTCATCAAATTGTTGCTCAAATGGGCCGAGGTTTAATATTTGTTCGTCAGATCGTACACCTCCAAAATCAGGAATAAGCGTCATATCTAGCGTGAAGCTTTCATTAATTCCATATTTCACATCCATGCCGGCGTTGAAGTTGGTAGAGATATTTGAACCAGTAATTTTTCCCATATTGGTTGATACAAATGGGGTGAATGAAAGGCGGAGCGGTGGATCTAAAGAAGTCACATTTTTTAACACGCCCCATTGATTTACAAAACCATTCACATTTTGGTCAACGAAATTCCAAAACGTTTGCTCTCGTTTTTCTCTAATGTTGCGCAGAATGTTCAATCCCCAGTTTTGCGACTCGGCATCGGCAAATCGAAGATTGTAGTATGGAATTTTCATTTCAACATACCAACCATCATCATCAATACGTACCTTGCTTTCCCAAACCGCATCCCATTGAAAATCTTCATCTGTTGGAGAGTATTTGGAATCAACCTGTACACCTGCAGCCGTTACTCCAAAACCAAAACCGTTTTGGTCATCATCAAACGTATCAAAGAAAACAAAAAATGACTCTGCATTCACGCCAAGGTCGTCTCTTTGGCCAAGTTCAGTGAAAATTGGTTCGCCCGGAGAAACATACAGTTTTGCAGCAATGTACAAAGCTTGATCGTCGTAGGCTATTTGTACTTCAGATTTTTCTGTAGATGGTTCTTCAGGTTGAGGCTGTGATTGAATAAAATCTGATGCTACAGCCGCATTGCGCCAAGCTACCTCATCAAAATTTGCATCAATTGATATTTTTTCAGTAATTCTTAATGGCTCTAGCTCACGCTGTGAGGAGGCAATGTTTATAAAAAGAAACTGTACGAAGCAGATAAGCAACGTGCGATGGATTGACTTCATGAGTGGGTGCGAATTTACGAGGCTTTGTACTATAGACTTCTACAAAAGAAAGATGTTACAAAAAAGAGTATTTTTGCGATCTTAATGTATTGAATACACTTTTATGATAGGTGATAATATTGCGGTAATTGATCTTGGTACTAATTCATTTCATTTACTCATTGCTACAATTGAAGAACATGGTTTCGAAGAGTTGGTGAAAAAGAAAGAATTTGTTCACTTGGCATCAAATGGAATCGAAAACATAAGTGATGAAGCCTTTGATAAAGGCCTTGCGGTGATTAAAGAGTTTAAGCGCTTAATGCAAGAATATAGTGTGCGTGATTACAGAATTGTTGGCACGGCAGGTATGCGAATAGCAAAAAACAGCGAAGATTTTCGTAAGCACATTTATGATGAGTTTGATATGCGCGTTGATGTGATTGATGGCGATACGGAAGCTGAGCTTATTTACCATGGCGTTAAAACTGCGGTGATGTTTAATGGCTCTAAGCGATTAATCATGGATATTGGCGGTGGAAGCACCGAATTTATCATCGCAAATAGTAAACAGATTTTTTGGAAAAAGAGCTTTCCTTTGGGCGCAAGGGTCTTAGCAAATAAATTTCACACTGCAGATCCCATCTCTACAGTTGAATTTCAAAAGTTAGTTGGTTTTTTAGAGCATGAACTTACCGATTTGTGGGAGCAAATAGATTTGCATCAACCAATTGGCCTCGTAGGCGCTTCGGGGTCATTTAGATCTCTGGTAAACTTGCAACAAGGCTTAAATCAAATTTTCCCAGTGCTTGAAGAGCCGTCAGATGTTGTGAATGTGAGTGGTTTTCGTGTGGCGCACCTTACCATGTTGAAATCAACACTTAAAGAACGACTACGCATTATGGAAGTTGAGCCCGAGCGAGCACCAATCATGCCTGTAGCGACTACATTGATTTCTGTTGTTTTGACCAAAATGCCTCACAACCGAAGTATCACCGTGTCGCATCATGCATTAAAAGAAGGGCTTTTGTGGAAAATGCGTGAGCAATATTTCGCAGAGGTGTAAATTTTTGCCGTTCTTTGAGATGTTTGATCTTAGACTTGCACCCTATTATTTTGCTTATTTTTGAGATGTGAAAAAGATCTTGACCGTTATAGGAACTCGACCGAACCTTGTAAAGATTAGTCAGTTTGAGCGAGTGTTTTCGCAGTATGAAACCCAGTTTTCTCATCAGTTTTTGCATACCAATCAACACTATGATGATACCCTGTCATCAGTATTTTTAGAACAATTTGGAGTCCAAAATTTAGATTTCTTAGAACATACGTACACGAAAAATCCAGCCGAACAAATTGGATTAATCATGATCGGGTTGCAAGCATATTTTCATGATTATCAACCTGATTTAGTTATTGCAGTTGGCGATGTAAACTCGGGCTTGGCAGCCGCTGTGGTCGCT
>ENA-ORXM01003914-ORXM01003914.1-marine-metagenome-genome-assembly--contig:-NODE-3914-length-13944-cov-3.159011_pt1 | contig 13944 bp, 14 predicted proteins | sample MGYA00237867_ERZ511480 | MGnify/ENA primary metagenome ERZ511480 (study PRJEB26309, sample SAMN06266103) | marine metagenome | isolation source: Algal blade | place: United Kingdom:Sidmouth, United...
TACTCTATCCAATCCAGCCACGGGGCGCCAAGGCAAGCCTGCGACGCACGTACAATCTGCCGCCGCTGGCCCCCGCGCCGCAGCGCCGCGCCGCGCGTCAGGTACGTCCCGTCTGCGACCGTCACGACGTCGTTGTTTCCGAGCTCCAGGCACTGGGCCAATCCCTCCAAGCCACGCTCCTCCTGGAGGACACCCACGCGAAAAGGGGCACCGTGCCGACGGAGCCTGGGGGCATCGTCATCACCGGATGCGGCAGTAGCGGCCACAGAGGGCATCGCAGGCCCTTCGTCGGCACCGTCAGGTGCAGCTGGCGAAGCACTGGCCGCATGAGGAGCCGGCAGACCTGCCTCCGCTTCTGCATCATTTGGAGCGATAGATTCATCCGTGACGACGTCTTCGTTGTCCGCTACTGCCAAGTTCGAGACGTCCGCGACCTGTTCGGCCATGAGCAGCTGCAGGGCATGCTCTGACCGCCCGCGGTTGGTGCGAGTGTAGGCACTCTTTACGCCCTTGTGCTTGGCTTCGTTGACGCCAGTGTCGCCGGCGCGAAGGTTGCCGCGAAGACGCAGCTCGTCCAGTACATGCGCCAGGATTCTGTGCAGCTTGGGGGTGTGCAAGGGACCAAATATGCCCTGGAAGTCCCTGTGCATCCATGTTGTCATACGAGCGGTCAGCTGCCGCGCCCGCCGGACCGTGACGCCCTCTCCGAGGCAGCCCGGTCCGAACACGTCCCGAATCAAAGCCGCTAGCTCGCACATGGCCCATGTCAGCACTGCATGATTCCACTGCCCCGAGGCTGCCCCGAGAATCGCGCAAACAGCAAAAAGAAGGAAGTGCACGACGCGTCGGTGCTTGGCGCCGCACAGCGTCGGCTGCTTTTGCTCAGGGGATACAAAGTACCTGCATGCGGAAGCGACATGAGAAACATGGGATGACAAGAGACAAGACCTGTGTCAGCCCAACCCGTTGTCCATCAAAGATGCAGCGGCATCAGCCCCGCGCACGCATGGAGCTGCTCGACGCTGCCCTCGCATATCGGCACCGGCGTCATGACACGTACCCGGGTGTGACATGCGGCACAGGATTTGTTCTAGAAGCGTACATGAAGCGCCTATTGGCGCTGCGCAATGATGCTGCGGCCGTCCCCTTCGCCAGGCCGACGTCATCGTCGACCAACTCGGCGTAGAGGTGCACCTCTGTCGAAATCCGACGGCAGAGGCCGACGTCAACAACCTGCAGGTGCCCCGAGCCATTGGCAGGAGATCGTGGTCATGGGGATGCAAACGAAGCAGCGGAGGAGTGTGAGAGCCCTGACGAGCACCGGCAGCACAGCCCTCATCGTTGTTCAGCGGCAGGCCGCATTCTCACGCACGCACGGCACTCCCGTCCAGGGCACATAGTCCAATGGGGAAAAACTAGCAAGCAAGGCAGGCAACTCACGTGCAGTCGGTCGAAACCGGTGACCTGGTAGAGGTGCTTGTGCCCCGACCCGAGACCCGCCCATCCTGCCAAAGCGGGAACTCGGCAGTGGACTCCCATCGTCTTTTCAATGCCCTTCAACTCAGCCGTGTTGCCGCTTTGAGCACGAATGTTCGCGCCGCGCAGCTGGGCGGTGACGGTCTCCGTCACGTCGCGCTTCCGCTGGTTGATGCCCGCACGGCCAGCAAAAGAGCTGGAGTCGGCCATACACGGGGTACAATCGTGCTTGCTTCCGTGCTGCTTCAGCGACAGGAGGTTGCGCTCCTCCTGGTAGTCGGACACGGGCAATGTCGTGCCGTCCGCCAGCTTGATGGTGCACCCCGTGTGCGACGCCTCCATGCAGCGGCTAAAAATGAGAAACAGAGAGCGCTGCAGCAGCTCGGCCTTCGTTGCGGACGCCTTCTCTGTCGCGGCTGCTTCGTACTTCCGCAAAACCATTGGGATGTAGCCGACTGTTACCCAGTGGACGCGCTCGGTCTTGATATTGGCAACGCACATGCGCACGGGGTACGCGGACACAGCTGAGCAGTTCACGACGGACGAGGAGGGCAGAGAGAGAAGGTTTGAGCCCAAAAACGTAGCGTGGACGTCAGTGCACGGCACGAGCGTGTCGCACACCGGACGAACTGCTACGCAGCGGAAGTGACCTGCTTGCAGTCTTGGCTCAAACGCGGGCAACAGTCAGATGAAGTAGACAAATATGGACAACACACATAGCAAGGATCAACGTACCGCCCGTGCCAGTCAGCACCGTGCTGTCGGAGTAGCCATAGAGACCCAACACCTTAGTTCTTTCTGGCAGCGTGTCCGTCACGTCCTTGTACGCGTGAAAGTAGGCCGCGCTGTCGAAGGGCCCCGACCAGACATGATCGTCATTCACGTCAGCATCGTCCAGGCCGCTCGCATCCCATTGTAGCTGGTCGACGGCCGCGTGCCATACGAGCTCCTGCGCCACGTTGAGGGCGTCCCGATAAAGTAGATCGTACGTCTTGTCTGCAATGACAATTGGAGCAGACCGCCACCCTAGCGCCTCCACCGTGCGTCGCTTCTCGTTCCGGACCGCCTTCCAAAAGGCTGTTTTGCTCGGAAACCGCTCTGCGAACGGCGCGCCGCCGCCTGCACCACGTTCGACAGCACTCAGTACGGCATAAAAGTTGTTTGCTTGCTCCCGTCCAAGCCCAGACCCGTTGGCGGTGCAGACGTACGTAAACGCGCGACGCAAACAAGGCGTGTCGAACCGCGGAAGGTCGGCAATGGCGCCTCGACCGGAAAAGACCGGTTCGGCACGGTCAGCGTCCCGCAGTGAGTGGTACCACGCAAGCACCCGTCCGCTCAAGGAGGCTCCATAGTCCATCTCGCCGTGCATCTCCACGGGCGCCTGGGCGCGCAACGAGTGCACGAAAACGCTGTTGACATTCGGTCGGTTGTCTGCGGCGCGGCTGTGTGGCGCCAGCGTGTCGTCTGTTGACTCGTAGTCGTCGTCCGAGTCGGTGACGGGCTGGGTACTATCGGAGCCGTCGTCGCTCTCACTTGTGCTCCAGCCACTGCTCCACGCCCTCTCATCCGGCGGACCCTCGTCGTCGTCGGTCGTAGTGGTCGAAGCGCTGCTTCTGGACGACCATCCTCCTCCTGCTGGATTGGGATCTGCATCGCCGCCGTCGTCGGCGCCGCCGGCAGGGACATTGCCTGCGGCACCGCAGGCGCCAGCACAGCAGCCGGCATCTCCGCCGCTGTCGCCGTCGTCGTCGGGATCTTGTACGGGTGCTTCAGGATCTGTCAGCACCGCGTCGGCCACGTACATATGCTCATGATGATGCACTTGCATGTGGCGGTGCAGTCCGTTGGCCCCGCCAAACTTCCGGCTGCACGTCGCGTACGGACATTGGATGTGCGGCGCCATCACCTCGCACGCGGGGGGAGGGTAGGTCGTGACCTAGGGAAGTCGGCGGCGCAGAGGCGGACGGCGTCGGTAACACAACTCGCACATGATGCGCGAGGGGACGGAAACCTTACGCGCAACGCCCAGACACATGGGCACGAGGTAAGGGATGCCGGCACCGTGGCCGGCACGACCACGCATGCCAGGCACGACGACCCACGGCAGGAGCGGGGACGCGGCCGTTCGATGCAGGGAGCGCCACGCTGCAGTCGCGCTTCCTCTCGGCCCGCTAGGCCAGAACAGCTCACGGCACGGCTTGTGCCTCCTTGCCGTGTCGCGACAGAGTGCAAGACCCGCGACGGTCTGCAGTCCGCAAGGAGGCCCCGAAATCACGCAATCTCCAACGGAACACGACCATCTGGGGGACCGGTGAGATGGGTGTTGCCCCTACGGGCCCCTGACGCCTCCGAGAGGCACCTGATTCTTGGCTCTTTTGACGTGCCCTTTCGTGCCAAATGTGTCCCTTCGACGCACGAGCCTCGGTAGTGTCTGACAGAAGCGCCCGCCGCCGTCGCCATCACAACTGGTGACGCCCGCCGCTGCACAGTCGCTGTGGGAGTGCCACCTGCGGCCCCTCAGTCGCGGTCAGAGTCCCACGAGTGGCCCCACAGCCGCCGCAGGAGCGCGGCAGTAGGACCCGTCACGAGGGACACCGCTGCAGACGATGGTCCCCCCACGGCGCCGGCATCGGCGTGGCAGTGGCGACCGTCCCTACTGCCATCACCACAGAGGCAGCTGTCGTTCACCGTTGCTACCGCAGCTGCAGCCGCTGCCGCCACGGCCACCGCCAGCCAGCCGTGGCGGCGTCCTTCATGGCAGAGGCCGCCGTTGCTGGTCGCGTTCCCGCAGCGGCCGCTCTCCCTGTCGCCATCGCCGCTACCGTCGCTGCCGCACGGCCGCAGCCTCGGCGTGGCGTGACCAGCATCGCCCCGGCCACTGCCGCTGCTGCCACGACGGCTACCGCCGGCGTGCCGCTGTGGCCACCATCATGGTTGCTCTCTCCGTGGCGCCCTCGCCAACGCTAGCTACCGCCGGCGTGCCGCTGTGTTTAGCAGCGTTGTCCCGCTCGCGGTGCTGCCCCCGCCACTGCGGCCGCTGCCGCGATGGCTACCGCCGGCGAGCCGCTGTGGCCACCATCATGGTGCCGCTCTCCGTGCTGCCCCCGCCGAGGGCGTTACTGCCGCCACGTCCGCTTTTGTGACGCGGCTGTGGCCACTGCTCCATGAGGCATCGCCACAGTGGCCGCCGTTGCTGCCGCCGCCGCCGCTGCCGCCGCTGCCGCCACGGCCACTGCTACAGTGCAGAAGTTGCTCTCCTCGCTGCTGGGACTGCCGCGGCCGCCGTGGCGGCTACGTCCTCCGGCGTTGACCTCGGCCGCTGTTGCATCCGCTTCCATCGTGGAGGCTGCATCGGCTGCAGTATAGCGGCAGTGTCCGCTACCGTGGGCGCCATCTCTTTGCTTGTGCCTCTCTTTGATACTCTGTTTATCGGTTTGTAATGTCTTCACGAGCATGTGTCCACGAGTATATGAGTTTGCCACACAATGCTGGCGAAGGCGTTACCCTTTTTTGCGCTTTTGTGTGCTGCTGTGCGCCGCCCGCAAGCACATACGGTGAGCACACGACGGCACGGAGAGATGGAAAGAAAGAAAAGGACCCGCCGAAGTGTTATGTTGTCCCCCATCACCTGTACCACCCATGCGGCGTAATGAACAAACAATGGTGCACACGCAAACTAACCCCACGCCAGTCAAGCAAACTAATCGCATGCAAGTCGTGTGCTCCCAGACATCCAACCCCGCATCACACACGCTCGGGGCCTCGAATGCGCCTCGCGAGCGCCATGTCTTTAGCCATTAGGGTCTGACGCCCGCCATGGACGGCGCACAAGACGCTGTCCTCCATGACGCCGACAATGTAGTCCTCCGCGGCTTTTTGGAGCACGACAAGAGCGATGGACTGGAACCTCAGGTCCGTCTTGTAGTTCTGGGCAACCTCTTTGACGAGTCGCTGAAAAAGCCTCTTGGGTATGAGAAGCTCGGTAGACTTCTGGAACTTCCGGATCTCTCGTAGTGCGACGGTGCCGGGGCGGTAACGGTGCGTCCTCTTAACGCCGCCCGCTGGGTCAGCAGGCTGCCCATGCGTCGCCTCATGAGAGCGCTGCACCGCCTTCTGGTGCTCCGCCGCGCGCGACGCATCAGCGTGCACAAACGCATTGGTACCACCCGGGTTGGCGCCAGCGACGGCACCAGAGCTTGTACCGGCAGCGACCGCACCAGAGCTTGTAGCGCCAGTTGCCGTAGATCGCGCACGTGCAGCAGCATTGCCGAGCCGCACGGCATTGCGCGCAGCTGACAGCGCCAGGGACGCGCTGATGCCGGGCGCCAACCCATTCATACGAGGCCCGTCGCGCTTCTGCCCGCCGAGGCCCTTCAAACCCGCAGCGCTCTTGCCGGCGCGGGCAGGGGTGCGCTCAGGCGTTACGCTCCGCGTTGCCGGGGTCTTGGTACGGCCCATGGCGCCGGCGTCTGCGCAGAAGATGGGCGGCGGTGACGACGAAGGCTACAAGCTGGAGGGCCACGGCCGTCGACACGACACTGTGGGGGTGGACACAATACACTGTGAGCAGACGTCCTACAGTGTGCGGACAGCGTATATATACTCTCTCGCCCTCCACCCCCCTTATCGTCCCGGGCCCTCCGACGCCACCCCCGACCGACACGCCGTGCCCTGACGGCGCCCCTGCGCTGCGTGTGGGTGCCGCAGCACCCTTGCCGTCGACGCGCACTCTCCGCCAGTGGTACAGATCTTCCTACCCTCGCATCAGAGCCCACCAGCAGCGGCGTTCCCCTGTGCTCCGCCAGAGCCACCCCAGCCAGACGCCCGGTCCCGGCCACGCCGGCGCTCTTCCGTCGGCTCGAACCTCTCCGCGGTGCCACCCGGATGCACGGCGTGGTGTGACCCCCGCCGGAGCACGAAGAAACACGGGGGGGGTCGACGAGAGAAGCTGGATGCACCGTCTTGCGTGCCTCAGATGCCGCTTCAAAGAGTGAGGCGGGAGCGAAGTCGGGGATGCACGACCTTACTGATAGGAGCGGCCAGCCTAAGCCTGTGATGATCCGCCTCCCACGAATGGCCCCCGAATGGAGACTGTTGCAAGGCTACCGACCAGCCGAAAGTCAAGTCTCAAGACTCCGACAGTGCTGGACTTCAGAGAGAGCGAAAACGCGTGATATCTTGTTGACACCCTGCCCTCTATCCAATCGGTGACCACCATTCGTAACGTCGACCTGACTGGACCGGTTACTGGGCGTGCTTCTGCCGATCTGGGGGGAGGTCCGTCGGCAGCCACTCAGCGTCTATCAATTCAGCGACCTCATGGGCCCCACTCTCGTCACATCGTTGGCTGTTCTTGGCCGCTGTTGGCCCAAGGGAGATAGGGTTGAGGGGTTGCGAGTGAGCCGCCCACAGGTGGCCCTGTGAAGCCGCACTTCTGGTGCTTGGCCGGGCACGGCCTGCAACACCCGCACGGCGCACCGACACCCCTCTAGGGGTGCGCCAGCGCAGGGCCGTCTCCGGCGCCCTCATCAGTGCTCCACCAACCATCTTACGGGCCCGTCTCCCGGGACCGACCCATGCTCGCTCCCTCTCCTGCACACCCGCCACCCCTTTCTCCCGCACGGCTGTGTTCCGCCCCGCTGCTGGTCGTTGGTCCCATCAAATTGCCCTTTCGCACTCCCTTCGCCAGTTCACCTGGTTGGAGCACTACGGTAGTGCTCCGACCTGCCCTCCGAGGACGCCTGGATCGGAGCAATGTCTGGCGACACGCTGGGTGACGCCGACGGGCGGCTCCCGATTACACCTCACCCACACCCTTCCGGCCGCTCTGCGCCTCCCTTAACCCTTCCTGGGCGCATAGAGTGCAGTGCTTGGCCAACTGACCGGGTTTTCGCCTCGTTGGACGCTCGTGTGTCGCTGCCTGCAGCGGGTCTGGCCGGCGGACGCGAAGGGGCAAACCACCGGCCCGGTGCTGGCTGTGTTTTGGGACCCCAACGGACGGATGACGGCGTCGCCAGCTGTGGGGCCGGCCCCATGTCACACCAGGACGGCGAAGAATCCGACTTTGCGGACTACGATCCCGTAGCAGCTGCCTCACCAACGTCGCGCGTGCCGCTCAGCGAGGACGCGATCGCTGCCCTCCACGACCTTGCGGTCGCGGCGGCAGCTTCAATCGGCACCCTACACTTCTCCGAAGGAGCCGTTAACGGCGCCACTGGGACGGTGCCGTCGGCCGTAGCGACTCTCGAGGGCAACGTCGTCGACAAGGGCGGCGCCGCGGCAATTGCCGCGCACGGCGGCACAGCTGGCGCTCACGGCAGCGTGGCTGGCGCGCACGGGAGCACGGCTGCAGCCGCTTGCGTCCGCGCCACTGGAACGGTGCCGCCGGCCGTAGCTAAAGTCTAAGACAACGTCGTCGACAAGGGCGGCGCCGCGGCGGCTGCCGCGGACGGCGGCACGGCTGGCGCGCACGGCAGCGTGGCTGCAGCCGCGGGCGTCCCCGCCACTGGGACGGTGCCGCCGTCCGTAGCGACCGTCGACGGCAACGTCGTCGACAAGGGCGGCGCCGCGGCGGCTGCCGCGCACGGCAGTACGGCTCTCGCGAACTGCAGCACGGCTGCAGCCGTGGGCGTTCCGGTACGTGGAGCGGCGGCGGCCGCGGGAGTCTCCGCGGGCGATTCGCAGCCCACAGTGTGCCGGCGCCCGTGGACGCGGTCTTTGGCGGCTTCCCAACGCCCGGTTGCGGGGCTCATGGCCCATTTTGGGCATGCTGGGGTGGCGCTGGTGATTGACGACGAGATCGAGCCCTCGACATTGGCCGAGGTGGGCCCGTCCGTCGTCGAAGCTCGCCTCGTCGCGGCTGAGGCGCCAGCGCGGCCGTCAACCCGAGCATCGGCAGCTGCTGTAGCGGCAGCGGGGCTGCCAACGAGGAGAGCAACACGTGCATCGCGGGCAGCCAATGGTGCCACGAGCGAGGAGCGTGTCGTCCCCAGCGGTGCTTGGGGGGCGCCTGGGCGGTCGTTGACGGATGGGCCAGGACCCTCTCGTCGTCCGCCCGGCGCCATACAGCCGCCCACAGTCACGGAAGCGGACGCAGATGCAGCCGACCGCGGGGGGGGCGCAGGACGTGCGGTGGGAAGCAGCGGCGAGGCGGAAGAACCTGCCATGGACGCCCAGGAGCGCGCTCGCATGCGGGCTGGAAGGAAGCGCTGGTTTACGGAGCACCGCGGCACTCGGGGTGCGCGACGCGGGCCGCGTGGCGTCGGCGGAGCCACTGAAGGGGTCGTGAGCACCTGGGAGGGCACGGCCGCGCCAATGGGCCAGAGACGGGGTAGAGGAGCTGGCCGCCCAGGGCGTGGCCGCACCGACCCTGGCGTCGACATCGACCTCGTCGTCGCGGACGCCGATGCTCTCGTTCTCGCGCGTCCGGACCGTCCCAGGGCTGCTAGAGTCCCAGTGCACAAGGGTCCTCGAGCTCGGACAACCGTTCCTCCCCCTACTGCAGCAGGTGCCGCTTTGGCGGCTCGCGAAGAGGACATCCCCTTGCCGCGGCGCCGACCAACCAACACTGCCTCTATGCCGGCCAACCACCTCGATGAAGAGGTGGACGACGAAGAAGAGGCCCCTCCGTCGTCTGCACCTGCAGGTATTTCGCGCACTCACTTGCATCTCCCCTCTGCTGCTGCTCGGGCCAGTCCAGAGCTCGGTGGGAGCCATTCTGACCGAGGTCGTCCTGCACAACTGCGTACTGGACGCAAACCTCCTGCCATCCCGATTCCTCCGGAGTGGGAGCAGGCCAAATCGCTGAAAGAGAAGCTCCTGCTCCGAGCGGCGATCCGCCACGCTGTCCGCGACCGAGTTCGTCATTACATGAACAGCCCATCCTTTGCTGATGACGTCTACCACGGCGAAGCCGACTCGGCCGTGATGTTTCGTAAGGCAATCGAGCGCACGTTTGGGTGCTCCAAGCAGCAGGCTAGATGGCTGCTGACCAAGCGCCTGCCACCAAATGAGGGGAGGATGGCGAGAGTCGCCGCGCCTGCCGGAGCCACCTCGCCCACCGTACCACCTCCTGGCGCCCCAGCCGCATCTACTGACGCTGATGCCACGGCACCAACGCCGCCGGCGCCCGCAACGGCCCCACGCAAGCGCCGCGTTAGACTGGACGACCCCGTTCGAGGCATCTGCTGTCGCGCGCGCTCCAATGTGCACCACTCCATCGGGCGGACGGTGGTGAAGGCGTGGTCGGCGGGCTCCACTTTTGACGCGCCGCTCAATACGGGCGAAGAGGATAATAACGGGGTGCCAGTGCCGCCCCTGACAAACAGGACGGAGAAGGCGAAGTGGTGGCTGCGCGGCCGCCGCTACTTGATGACGGTGCGCGACCGTAAGGGGTTCGTCGAGGCGTATCGGGCCTTCAAGAACACCGTTGGCAGGACTCACACAAGTCCCGGCCGTGCTCGGGTGGCGAAAAAGACTGGGGGCTCTGGTGTACAAGTTGATGGGGACCGTTTGGTGGCAACAAGAGCGCAGCTCGCGTGGATATCTGTGAAGGTCCGTATGCACCTCCGTCCTTGGACTGACGAGCGCTGAAGGCTGCTCCGTCGTGGTGCATGTCTCCTCACTTGTGGAACCTATCTGCGACGCATACTGACCCTGCTGAGATAACGTTGCCTCCGTGTCTTCTCCCATGCCCGCCATCGGTTGATTTTGTGCCTTTGTTTCTCTCACACCCGCTTGTCCTCCATGAACACAGATCCTCATGGAACTTATGAACACGGCTTTTGGCGCTAAGCAGGTCCAGAAGGACCAGCAGTCGCATCACAAGTCGCACCGCGCGGTGTTCGCGTACGAGCTCGAATTTCTCGTCGTAGACGCCGTACGCTCGGGCTGCGTCTGGGCTTCGTACTTCAAGCTCGACGTGGGCGTCGACGGGGAGAAGCTGGCGGAGCAAGAGGGCCTCGACCTGACGGCCGCCCACGGCTCTTCGGCAAAAGAGCTGGCAAGGATTGAGCGGCTGCGGGTCATGCTCGACCTCATCAGTGACGCCAGTATCGACGAAGAGTCTGAGGACGAGGCCGCAATGGTCGACAACGTGGATCCCTCGTCGGCCGACGAGCGTGCAGACCGTCGCCGCAAGCACTTGCTGGATGATAGTGACTTCCCGGGCGAGTCGCTGCTAGCAAGACGACGGCGCGAGACGGCATCGTCAGATGAGGACGAGGACGAGAGTGGCACTAGTGCCTCGGAGGTATCGGACGGGGTGGAGGGCGACCGTTGTCGCCGCTCGGCCAAGCGTCGTCGCAAGACAGCTTGAGGTTTGTTCATACTGCTCCTGCGTGAGTGTCGTACAAATGAGATGGCGGGTTTGCTGTGCTGCGCATTTGTGGTTGTTATTGAGGTGTACCCGTTCCTGTATTGACAAGCGTACCGTGAGATGTACTCTCCTCTTTGTCCTTTTTGGATGTGTGTACGTCGCATGACTAGTTACTCATTTTTGCAGAGAGAACTGCGGCGACAGCTACGGTGTTGGTCAGACTACGGGCCACGCTGCTGCGGCGGCGCGTTTGGGTGGCGGCGGTGGTCACGCCGCCGACGGCCGGCGCTGCAGCGGGCACGCACCGGCGGCGGCTCTTGTCGGGGGCGGCGGCAGTCACGCCGCCGACGGCAGCCGCTGCGGCTGCCGTGGCCAAGCTCCCATGGCGGCGCGCGTCCGGGGCGGCGGCGGTCAAGTCGCCGACGACCCGCTGCCGCGGTCACGCACCAGCGGAGGCGCGTGAAGGGGGCGGCGGCGGTCAAGCCGCGCACGGCGGCCGCTGCGGCGGTCATGCACCGGCGGCGGCGCGTGCAAGGGGCGGCGGCGGTCGAGCCGCCGACGGCAGCCGCTGCCGTGGTCCCGCACCGGCGGCGGCGCGTGTAGGGGGTGGCGGCGGTCAAGACACGGACGGCTGCAGCAGCTGCTGCCGTGACCACGCTCCCGTTGCGGCGCGTGTCAAGGGCGGCGGGAGTCACGCCGCCGACGGTGGCCGCTGCGGCTGCCGTGGCCACGCTGCCGTGGTGGCGCGCGTCGGGGGCGGCGGCGGTCACGTCGCCGACGGCGGCCGCTGCGGCGGTCACGCACCGGCGGCGGCGCGTGCAGGCGGCCGCGGCGGTCAAGCCACGGACGGCTGCCGCTGCTGCTGCCGTGGCCACGCTTCCGTAGCGGCGCGTGTCGGGGGCGGCGGGGGTCAAGCCGCCGACATCGGCCGCTGCCGTGGTCACGCACCTGCGGCGGCGCGTGTAGGGGGCGGCGGCGGTAAAGCCACGGACGGCTGCCGCTGCGGCTGCCGTGGCCCCGCTCCCGTGGCGGCGCGCCGCGGAGCGGCGGCAGTCACGCCGCCAACGGCCGCCGCTGTGGCTGCTGTGGCGACGCGCTGTGGCTGCTATTGCGACGCTTCCACTCCCACGACGGCGATTTTTGGGGGCGGCGGCGGTCACGCCACCGGCAGCCGCTGCGGCCGCGGCACGCTCCGGCGGCGGCGCGCGTGGCGGCGGCGGCGATACCGCCCCCGACGGCGGCCGCTGCTGCTGCCCCTTCCGGGCTCCGATGGCGCATTTGGGGGACGCGACGGCAATGCCGGCGACGGCCGCAGCTTGCGCTGCCGCGCTCCGGCGGCACATTTGTCGCCGCCGCCGACGCCGCGCGCTATGTCGCTGCCGACTGCGACGGTGGTGGCTGTCAACGCGGCACGGAAAGCGGCAGCGACGGCGTCACCGGCGGCGGTCGACCCCGTCCCGGCGACACCAGCGGCGTCACCGACGGCGGTGGCCCCCGTCGCGGGGCGAAATGTCGCGGCCGTCGCGGTGACGGCGGTGGGGCTGGATGTGGGAGCGGATCCGGCAGGGTCGCGGGACCTGATGGCGGCGTGGATTCGCGCCGGTCGAGAGTGCACTGCAGGTCGCGCGTGAAGTCCTTGAGTCCGTACCTGACCGATGTGTTCCCGCCGCGGGTATCGAGACGACCCACACCAGTATCCACGGCCCATTGTTCTGCCCCACTGCCCGTTGTTGCTGCCTGCGTTGCGCGCTCGGTGACCACGTCATGAGCTGCATCTTGAATAGCGTGATCGGATCCCTCCGTTGCGTTGGTGAGGCACTGTATTCGCTATATCTGACTCTCGATATCGATCGGTCCGCCTACGCCGTGGGCCACGCCGACTGACATGGTCATTGTGTCTGGCTGATGTCTGCGTCGTGTCTGGCCCGTGCTCTTAATGCCTCTTTACTGCAATGCACTTTGATGCATTCACCTGAGTATTTTCCTAGTTGCTTCAAGTCTGTCGAGCACCGAAAGGAAATGAGGAATTGTCAGTGATGTTGTAACTCCACCATTAAGTGCAATCGCTCCCTGCGTAAGTCTGTATGCTATCCGGCACAGCCGGATGCTTATCCGCCGCTGAAGTGCTCCCGTGGTGTTACCGTCTGCGACACATTTAGCCTCCCTGCGCGACTCTCTGGCGACACTCTGTCGTATTGTGTCACCATTGTGTCGCTCATGAGGAACCAAAGTGTCACCTTGGGCACGACCGCCGACGGTGTCGCATGTGCCCGGCAAGACGCTCGCCTCGGTCCTGTACCGGCAACGCTTGATGCCGTGAACTTGAGAGCCTGGGAGATGGGGCACCTTAACGTGCCTGGTCCAACACCACCCGGGTACGTTGACGTAGTGATGATGCGAGAAGCACCTCTCCTATCGTTTCCCCAGCACCCTGTTGATGTGGTTCTGCATTCCGCAAACATGGCAGCACACTGACGGTTGTGTGGACCTCCTTTTGATCCATGACTTGTTGCGCATCCCCCCTGGTCTTCGGATTGGATGAACAGCTTCTTTGTTCCGCCCACCGTGAAGCAACTGCAGATGACGGGGCGCTTATGGCGACACTGGTTGGTCATAATGCCGCACATGATTGCCGGTGTTGGTGGGCCGGCTGAGGAGCGCCACGTGCGGCACTTGGACGCGGCCCCGGCGCCGGTTGCTGCTGCGTCCGTGCGGCGGTCGGCCAGTGAAATGGAGGAGCTTGACGACGGACATGGGCCTGACGGCGCCGTGCTCGGGGCAGCGGACGAGGTGCTTCCGGACCCAGTAGTCCCTGACTTGGTGTCTTCCGCCAAGTACCAGCGGCTGTATGGGAACCTTCCTCTTCACAGGGCTGTTCTAGAGGTGTATTGCCGCATGGCCGCGCTGGGCGGGAAGCTGATGCGCGACAATATCGCCGACACGACGCGCATGACGGAGCTGGAGATGCGCGCACTTGCGGACGAGGCGCGAGAGTTCATCGTGGACCACGTCGACCTGCTCTTCGGCCCCGCGCACACCTCTAAGGCCCATCGGCTTGCCAATCACCTCCTCGCAGCGCTGCTCGCAAATGGCAACCTATGGGAGGGGGACACCAGTGAGAACGAGGCCTTGCACGGTCCGTGCAAGAGGAT
>ENA-ORXM01003917-ORXM01003917.1-marine-metagenome-genome-assembly--contig:-NODE-3917-length-13933-cov-3.148961_pt1 | contig 13933 bp, 15 predicted proteins | sample MGYA00237867_ERZ511480 | MGnify/ENA primary metagenome ERZ511480 (study PRJEB26309, sample SAMN06266103) | marine metagenome | isolation source: Algal blade | place: United Kingdom:Sidmouth, United...
ATAGAATCTTATTACGCAAGCTTATTAAAAAAAGAAGTAAAAATACATAGAGAACTACAAGAAATAATTATAGAACCTTACGGCAGTGTAAATTGTTTTGCACTACGTAGTCCAGATGGGGTTTGGTGGGAATTTTTAGAAAAGACTAATTAAATATTATAGAGATGATAACAAAATTTAGCTTAACATTTAGTTTATTATTTGTACTTGGCCTATATGCTCAAAAGAGAGAGTATAAAGGGTTAGAAGCGCTTCAAATGCTTCAAAAAACTGTTTGTAACACCTTAGAAGAGGGAAAATCTGTTTATGGTATGTGGGAAGGCCGCATGTATAGTCGTATTGAAGGTGAAAAAGATAAAAATATTTTTAATGTAATTGGAATTAATGTACGTCAGTGTGATTGTGTAGAAGATCAGGTAAAAGGAAAAGGGTTTCGAAGTGTAGGGCGTGAGATAATGTTATACTTAGATCCGGAAACAGGAGAAATTTTAGATACTTGGGAAAACCCTTGGACAGGAGAAAAAGTTGAAGTTTTACATGTGGCAAACGACCCGGTTAGTATGCGTAATTACATATATGAAAATGATGATAAAGGAGAAGAAAGAGCCACCTTCTCTTTTCGTCAATATGGAGATGTAGCCGTTACTTCGTATGAATATCCCCTTTTTTATAATAACCCGTTAGCAGGTGAATATCAGAATGCAATAGGAGGCAAATACCATGCTATGGAAATTTTTAATACGTACTATAGTACTGAAGAAATCACCAATCCTAACATTAAAAATTTGAATACCTCTAGCATTTCATGGTCGCGCATTTCACAATGGTTACCATGGATGAATATGGGGGGTAAACAAGGAATTATGGTCGTGAACTCAACAGGACAAAGCGTACTTAATAAAGATGAAATATGGCCTAGAATTCAAGAAATTTTGGCCGATAGATACCCTCTTTATGCAAATCCACCAGAGAAGGATGACAAAAGACCAAACGAAACTTCTTGGACGGTTTATAAAAAACATATTGCTGCAAAAGAAAAGACGAAAGGTGAAACAGAAAAGAAAGGCAACCACTAAAAAATACATATGGCAGCATTAATAATCGGTCAAAAGGCACCTGAATTTAAATTGGTGGGTACAGATTTACAACCAATAACTTTAGAGCAGTATAAAGGAAAAAATTTAATACTACACTTTTTTCCTTTAGCGTTTACTAGCGTTTGTACAGAACAACTATGTACTGCAAATGGAGAAGATAATGATTATGCTTCTTTAAATGCCGAAGTGGTTGGTGTCTCGGTTGATTCTCCTTTTGTATTAGATAAATTTTCGAAAGAGAATACTTTGAACTTTCCATTAGGTTCAGATTTTAACAGAAAGGTTAGTAAAGACTATGGAGTGCTGTTTGATGGTGATTTTGCAGGAATGACTGGCTTTTCTATGCGCTCTGCATTTGTAATTGATAGGAAAGGAGTTATTCGTTATGTGGAAACCACGGATGGTAAAACACTTCCAAATTTTGCTAAAATTAAAAAAACATTAGCTAGTTTGTAAGCTGCCCAGAAATGGTCGAAGTTTCCAAAGGGTGTGTTTACATTGGTTTACATGAAGAATGTATTTCTAGAATACTAAAAGAAGAGAGTTGGATTAGCGGTGAAGCTTGAGGAAGAACAGTAGTGCGTTCTACAGATGGTGTAGATTATAAGAGTTTTATGTAAGGTTTTAGGGTAGCTGCAGAAATCAATAAGTAATAATTAAATAATATAAAAATGAAAACTATAAGTAGTATTTTTTTTATGATAAGTGTGGTAGTTAGTTCTTTTGCACAAAACAAAGCTATAGATTCTCTAGAAATAGAGCTAAATAGTATCATGGATATTTGGCCAGGAAAATATAACAATGATAAGCAAATAGAAAAAGTAAAAGAAGAAGGTGGTGATGTTTGGTTGTTAAATGACACCGGTAAAGATGGCTACTTGCAAATAGAATCGCATTATGTAAAATTAAATAACCCTGCCATTGGGAAACATGTATTGTATGTAGAGGAGTATAGAGACCACCAACCAGATAGTACATACCGCCAACGTATTTATACCCTTACAAAAGATGATAGTCTAGACATTATTCGTGTTAAAATGTGGCCTTTTAAAGACAAGAAAAAGTTTGTGGGAGCATATAATAAACCAGAGTTACTAGCATCATTAACTAAAGAAGAAATAAGCGCATACCCAGATAAATGTGATTTAATAGTTAAAAGAGAGGGCGATACTTTTAATATGTATATGAATGGCAACGATTGTGCTTTTGGAGATAAATGTTTTAATTATCAAGTTGTCTTAAGTAAAGATGTTTTCAGTTATCGAGATAAAATAACAATACTATCTACTGGAGAGACAGTTTCAACAGCAGCGAATTATGCCTATCATGATTTAGATAGAATTAAGTAAAAAGAAGAAAAGAAATATGAAGACAACAACAAGAGATATTCCTACAGGGATAGGAGAAGGTGCTTTAACTGGCTATATACATACAGCAACATTATGTACGGTAGATTTGGACACCTACAAACATTTTTATGGTGATGTTATGAAAATGCAAATAGATGCTATTGCTTTAACCGTTGAAGAGAAAAATGCACAACGTTCATTTTGGCACATTCCATCAAATATTGATTATGATATTTACCATTGTTATAGAGCTACAGTACCAAGTTTAATACAGCTGCGAATTATTCATTTAAAAACCGCTACGCCAAAAATTCATAATAGCTATAGCTCCTATGAAACAGGCTCTTTTTCATTAGGTTTTCCTACCTCTAATGCGAAGAATATGGACAAGAGAATGCAAGAATATAATGTGCAAGCAATGGCACCAATGCAATTAGGAGATATTGTAAGAGCAGATGGTGAAAAAGGGCAATATCTAGAAACCATTTATAAAGGCCCAGATTATTTACACTGTGTAGGAATTGAACGAGTTAATTTTCCGCAATTAGCACCTTGTGATCCAGCAGATGGCTTTGGAGGTCCAGGATATTCTGCATTTGTTGCTAAAGATTCAGACGCTGAGGCAGCTTTTTTTACCGATGTTTTAGAGCATTATATACTTTTTGATTCGGTTTGGGAGGCTGCAGACGAAGGAGCTTTAGGAGTTAATACGGGAACCCCTTTCCGCTTTTGTGGTATTTATGCTCCAGAAGCTAAACAAAACCATTACTTATTATTAGATTTTAAAGATGGTAATATGGTTGATACAGGGGTGCAAAGTTGTATACCTAACCAAGGCTTAGGTATGTATTCATTTAAAACTTCTAATATTGATAGGGTTATGGCGAATGCTGTAAAAAAAGGTATTAAAGTTAAATCGGAAATACAGAATGTTTCTGATTATATTTTAGGTGACGGAAAGGCCTGTCTATTAGAAACGCCAAATGGATTATATGTAGAAATTTTTCAAGAAAACTAAATGAAACCAATTTTAAAAAAATTCGCTGATATACTTTGTGGAACCCTTGACAATCAAGCACAAATTGATGCTGAAATAGCTAACGGAAAACAAATTCATCCGTATGCAAAACATGTAACAGCTGTTTGTGACCATCGTATTATAAATAGACCACAAGGGCACCCAGGAATATATATTTTAGAGGAGAGTTATTACGTTAAGCCAGGGCAAATAGAAACAGAAGTTAAACCGCTGTTTTTTTATATAACAGCAAAAGGAAAAAACTCAGCTTTATTGCATTCTATGCAAGTACCGCTTCACATGAAACCTGAGGAGGTTATTAATGCGAATAAAGATTTAGTTTTTGATTTCAACGAATTAGAAATGAGACCTTGGGGTCCTGCAGAATATACTTGGCACGAAGACAAACAATACTTCACTGTAGATCATGAAGATTCAATAGGTCCTGGAATGACCTTTAGACTAACTGAAACGCTAAAGCAAGGGGAGCTTTTTGTTATGGAACTAGTTAAAAAAGATGGTGTTAAACTAACCCCTTATGATACCCCAATACATTATATAAAAATATAACTATGAGTGAAAAACAGACATTTGGCGTCCTATTTGGCATTGCAATATTAGGTACTATAACATTAGTGATAACCAATGGAATGACTATTTCAGGGATTGGTGTTTTTGATACTGCTTTATTAGAAGAATTTGGGTTAACACGTTCAGAACTTAAACTTAGAGGTCTAATTAATCTAGTAGCTTCTTCAGTAATTATGCCTTTTGTAGGAGCAACAATTGATCGTTTTGGAGTAAAAAAGATGCTCGTAATTGGACTGTTTTTTATTGCAGGTTTACTTTATTCCTATTCGCTTATAGAAGCTGCATGGCATATGTATGTAATTCATTTTTTGTTTGCTTTTGCAGTTTCTGCTGCTGGTACCCTTGCAGTTATTATTATGGTTTCACAACGAGTAAAAAATAAAAGAGGAACAGCAATTGGTATCGCTTTAGCAGGAACTTCTTTAGGAGGTGTTATTGTTCCACAAATTGGTTTACGTTTGTTAAACAGTTTTGGTTGGCGTGGAGCTTTTCAATGGGAATCTATAGCGCCAATTATAATAGCAATAGCAATTTTTATTTTACTAAAACCTATAAAATATAAAAATAAAAGTGTAGACAAAGACGTAAAAGATGAAGAAACAGGTCTGGTAGAGTTTACAACTAAAGACGCTATAAAAACACCTGTGTTTTGGGCAATTTGTTTTGCAGGTATCTTTTGTTTTTATAGTATTCTTGGGGTTATAGATAATTTATTTTTGTATTTAAGCGAACTTAATTTTACTACGGAACAAGCCACCAATGCATTTAGTATCTTTTTTGCTATAATTCTTATAGCCAAACTTTCATCAGGTGTTGCTACAGACTATATTAATGAGCACATGTTATTTAAAATTCAATTGGTGCTAATGATATCTGGAACAGCATTGTTAGCGGTAAACTCAGCAAATCTTATATGGCCATCTCTTATACTACTAGGGTTAGGATGGGGAGGGCTCTATACATTATTCAATTATATAATTATTACCACATTTGGTGTGAAATCTGCAGGAAAAATTGGAGGTATTATTTCTTTTTTTGAAGGTGTAGGTTCTGGTTTAGGAATGTGGTTAACGGCTGTAATTGCAGATTTTACAGGGTCTTATAGTATAAGTTTTTGGTTTATAGTTGGCTTACTTTGTATAGCTTTAGTCATTTCATTTTTTATTAAACCAATAGTTCCAGAAAAAGAAGTTGTTGCTGTCAGTTAAATGATAAAAAAAACAATGTAGCCTTTATATCTCTTCCTATTCTAGTATCTATTAGGACTAAATTATTGTTAGGAAGAATGGTTAAAAGTTCTTCTGCGGAAATACTTGGATTAATTGTTTTGTTGCTCATAGCGTAAATATTCTTTTAAAATTTCAGAGAGGAATATAAGGTGCCCATCAAAAACTATGAAAGCTTGTTCTAATAAGATGCATCATATGTAGTATCTTTGAGAAGGTTTAATGTTTCTAACCTTAAAGGAGTAATATTAGATATCATTTTTTAATCATCTACCTGTAAAACTAAAACAGTCATGCAAGGCCCTTTAGGTTCTGTGAGTTTCTATTCTATAATCTCAGTAAGAGCACAAGTTCATTTTTGGGTAGAGCTATCTAAAGCATAAAAACAAACCTGTGTATTTTTTGGAAAGTTAAATATAGGGTAGGAATAGGAGTCATCTTCCGATTTTTTAATATAGTTAACAGAGAACTCTAAAATATAGCTATAAACAGATAAGGATTTTTTTTAAATCAGCAACCAACAGTGTTGCTTTTTTAAACTGTATTGGCATATAAAAGATTATATTTTTTCCTTTAATTGATACAGTACAATTAAATGCCCATCAAAATCTACAAAAGCTTGTTCTATAAAAGTTGCATAGTCATTTTCATCAGTTTTAACATCGGTAGTTTTTAATCCTAAAGCCTTTATTTTTGTAATTACATCGTTTAAATTATCCACTCTAATTACAGATGCGGTCACGTGAATGCCCTCTTGCTTTGGAAGTGGTACACCCTTAATTTCTGTTAGCGCAAATGTTCGCTCTTGAGTAGGACTATCCATGGTGGCAAAATTGAGATCGGCCTCATTTGGAATATTGAATACAGGATAAGAGAAAGAGTCTTTCTCAGAAGGTTGAATGTAGTTGATAGCAAACCCTAGAATATCTCTGTAAATGGTAAGAGAACGTTCTAAATCTGCAACACAAAGGTTTATTCTTTTATAAAATAATGACATACTGTTTTGTTTAAGTTAATAATTTTAATTTGTTTTTTTGACTGGTGTATAACGACTAATGCTATCTAATAACATTTTCATTTCTTCACCAGTTTTTGGCAATTTTTCTTTCTTTATATCTAAATGGTTAATTGGTATTTCTTGTTGGTATTGTTCGAAAACTGGTTTTGTTATTTCTAGAGAGTAGTTAGGTATAGTTCTATCTTTTCTAAATGTAGCAATAGGAATTTTAGCCTCTACAATACCATCTTCTTCTTTACTAGGGTGTTTTGCTAGAATATCTCCATATGGATTTACGATGATAGATTCTCCTGCGTTATAGCCGGTGCTAACAGGTAGTGTAAAATTTGCCATGGCAGAATAAAAATCATTACTCCAAGCTGTAAACACTACATCTTCTTGTGCAAAAAGCGTTGCGGTTCTAAGCATAATTTCAGTGCCTCGCATAGCAAAGGCAGCGTAAATAAAAGGATCAAATTGAACAGTGCTTACAGCTATGTTTCCAAACTCGGTTTGTAATACAGGAAACTCTTCTTCTATACCATATTTTTCACGATAAGCATCCCTAACCCCTTCTACAGTTGTTGTTGTAATTTCTTTGGTTTTGTATAAACGTTTTATATTTCTAGGTTTCCAAAATGTTTTGGCAATTTTTCCATCTCTTCCTAGAACTGTATTTATACTTAGTATATGGTCTGGCCAAGCGGAATCTCTAACGTAACTACCAAAAATTATATAGCAATCACAAGATTTTGCAATTTTACCTAGCCTTTTGGTCTCTGGTCCTGGGACCTCAATAGTAAAAGGCATTTTTTCTTGTCTTGTGCCAGATGAATAACCTGTTAAAGGAAATTCATGAAACAATATAATATCTGGTTCGCTACCTTTTAATTGCGCTTGTGTTGCAAGTTTTTCCATGTATTTCATATTCTCTTCTAACCCTTCTTTAATAGAGTTAAAACTGGATAGAGATTTTACACGAGTTTGCATTACCTTAAGAACTATAGTGTCTTTTTCTAGAGGTACTTTATCATAAGAACCATCTGCTTTTACAAGTACTTTTTTATCTTCTTGGTTCTTTATTTGTGTTTTTTCTTGTTTAGAATTAGAACAAGCACCTATAATCGCAGCAAAAATTAGAAGAAAAGAGATTTTCTTGAACATAGTATTTATTTTTTAATTAATTCGATGAATTCTAACCAAACTCCATCTGGTGTTCTTATAGAAAAGGCATTTACTTTTCCATAGGGTTTCATCTCTAAAGTTTGTACAGGGGTATTTAATTTACCTCCTTTTTCTACTATTTGCTTTGCGTAAGCTGCTGTGTTTTTTACTGGAAAGCGCAACATTAAAATTCCAAGGTTTGGAGGTTGTGCTAAATGGGAGCAATCTTTCCCCTTTAATTCTTTGGTTTCTAAAAGTTCTATAGATCCATAGTTTTTACCTTCAGGGTGTATAATACAAACAGGAGCAGTTATTCCTCCATTAATATTAGGAGGGATTCCGATAACGTTGTGACCGTTTTCTCGCTTATCACCAGAAGATTCAAAATAGAGTTTAAATCCTAAAATATCCGTAAAAAAGGAAAGGCTTTTTTTATAGTTTTTACAAATAGTTGTAGAATTAAAAAAGCGACTAGTTTTTTCAAATTCAAACCCTTCTAATGGTGGGTGAAAACGTTGCATTGTAGCAATAGTTATGCCGTCTGGGCCTTTTAAAAGTACTTCAGACACATCAAATTCTCCAAAAGTAAAACGATGCGGATCTGTAAACCCATTCCAACCTTCGTTCTGAAAATTTCGATAGATAATATCTATATCTTTTACTCTAGTGTTTACATCAAAAATGCCACCGGAATCCCAAATCTGAGCTCCTGAACGTATTTGTTCTTGCTCCACATTATGAAACTTTACTAAACGTAGAAAACCATCTGTGTCTCCAGGATTAATTAAAAGAATTTCTTCAATTTTTACACCATCATTTAAAAGCCATAAAGTATTTAAATCCTTATTAGCATTATTTTTATAGACAACTTCCCAACCGCAAATATTTTTAAGAAAAGCTTCCCATTTTTCTATATTATAAACGCTAAAAACTACTTCTTGAAATCCTTTAAGAGGAGAATCAGAGTTTTTAAAATCTAAGTTGTGTTTAAACATTTTTTTTAGAGGTTTAATTACCCTATTATATTTAGTAATTCTAAAGCAGCACGTTCTCCAGATTCCATAGCGCCTTCCATACCTCTATTCATAACTGCAGTATGTTCTCCTGCAAAATGAATTCTTCCTATAGGGTCAGCAAGATGGTTAGCAAAGTCAGTTATTTGCCCTGGTTTCCAGTAGGCATATGCACCACCAGCATAAGGGTTGCTTATCCATGTCCAATAATAAACAAAATCTAAAGCGCCTTTAAGACTAGGTCTCATTTCTTCCAGCGTTTTGGTAACAATAGCAATTGCGTCTTCTTGTTTCATCTTGTCAATCTCAATAGCAACATTGCTATTAAGGAAAGCAACACAACTAGTTATTTTATCAGGATTCTGTGGGTCATTTTTCATTGCCATAAATCTTCCTGCTAAATTATCGCACCACATACTTGGAGGTAAGCCATCTTCTTCCCAATACTTTTTTTTGGGAACAAAATGTAGTTGTACAACTGGAGTATATTCCAAACCATTAAAACCTCTTTTTTGGCTCTCTGTAGCGCTTGGAGGTATATTAATATGACGTAAAGCGGAGGTTGGTAATGTTACTAAAGTGTATGGTGCTCTTAGGGTATTACTATTATTTAACGTTACAGTAGTAGCATCTTTTTCTGAAGAAATACTTTTAACTGGGCTGTTTAAAATAATATCTTGCTTAAATGCAGCGGCCATAGCCTCTGGTAATCTTTGGTTACCACCTACAATAGCACCACCTTTTCCAGTAGATGCTGTTTGTTGTCCTATCCATGTTAGTATTTGAAAATACATCATGATAGAAATGTTTTTTGCATCTACACCATAACTTGAATTTGTTCCCATACACAATTTTATTGCATCTTCTGAGAACCCTTTTTCTTTTAGTACAGAATAAACCGATATATCCCAATCTTTATATTTAGGGTCTCTCCATGCAGCTAAATCATTTGGTGGTAACGGATTAATTTTAGAGAACATAGGCCAAGTAGTATAGGCTGGTAGAGATTTTCTAAATCCTTCTGGTAAGGTATTAAGTGAGTTTTCTGACCATTTTTCTGGAAGTATAAAATTATTCTTAATATGATATATTAATTCTCCTTTTCGGGCTTCGGTTCTAGGGCGGTCTTGCCCTATTTTAATATTGTATTTTTGAGCAGCATCTATAACTCTAGCGTAACCTGCTCCAATACCATTTGCACCTAGTTCAGGGTGTCCAGGAACATCTTTTTCTTTTGCAGTATGTACTCTACCGCCAAGTCTATCTGTAGCTTCTACAACTTTTACTTTAAAACCTACACTTTCTAATATTAATGCGGCATTTAACCCAGATAAGCCTGCGCCAACAATAAGTACATCAGCATCAAAGTTTTTTTTATTGCTTGATAAACAAGAGTTTAATCCAAAATAAAAGGGAGCAGCGGCAAGAAGTAAGCTACTTTTCTTAAGCATGTCTCTACGGTCTATTTTTGTTGTATTTTTTTCCTTTATATTTTTCATATCAATATTATAATAAATTCATAATTTCAAAAGCGGCACGTTCCCCAGATTCCATTGCTCCCTCCATACCGCGCATTAATACAGCAGTATGTTCTCCTGCAAAATGGATTCTTCCATTGGGTTTTCCTAATTCATTGGCAAATGAAGTAATTTGGCCGGGTTTCCAATATGCATAGGAGCCACCAGCATAGGGATTATTAATCCATGACCAATAATGAACAAATTTTAATGCCCCTTTTAAACTTGGTCTTATATTTTCTAATATTTTTAGAACTCTTAGTACTCCTTCTTTTTCTCCTAATTTATTAATTTCTAATGCCTGTTTTCCGGCAATGTAAGCTACACAACTTGTAACTTTATTTGGGTTTTCTGGGTCGTTTTTCATTGCCATGAAACGACCAAATTGTGTGTCTGTCCAAATACTTGGGGGTAACCCATCTTCTTCCCAGTATTTTTTTGTGGGTATAAAATGAATCTGCAAATTTGGAGTATAGGATAGTTCTTTAATTCCTTTAAATTGTTTTTGGTTAGAAAATGATGATATAGAGATACGACGTAATGCAGAAGTTGGTAGGGTTACTATAACATAAGGAGCTCTCATAGTTTTATCATTATCCAATGTTATTTTTACGTGGTCTTTTTCATCTATAATTGCTTTAACTGGGGACTGCATTAATATATCTTGATTAAAATTTGCAGCCATTGCTTCAGGAATACGTTGATTTCCTTTTACTACACCTCCTCCTTCATTTTTAAAAGAAGATTGATGGTCTATAAAATTCAAAATCTGAAAATACATCATGGCAGATAATGAATGTTCATCTGTGCCATAGGCCGAATTTGTTCCAGAACCTAATTGTATAGCACTGTCTGAAAAGCCATTTTCTTTAAGAAGTGTGTAGATAGATTTATCCCAAGTTGCAAATTCTTTTTTTTGCCAAGCCTTTAAATCATTTTTAGGAAGCGGATTTAGTTTTTGATAAATCTTCCATTGTTGGGAAGATGGAAACCCTTTTCTGTATCCTTTAGGAAACGGATTTTTAGGATGGTGTGTCCAGTTTTTCTCTAAAATAGCTTCTCCTTTAATATGAAAGTAATTTTCTCCTTTTCTTGGAGTAGACCTAGGCCTAAAAGGCCCTATTTCAAGATTGTATTTTTTAGCTGTATTTAAAATTCTAGCATAGCCACCACCAATTCCGTTTCCTCCTAATTCAGGATGTCCAGGGACTATTTTGTCATCTAAAGAAAAAACACGTCCTCCAATGCGGTTTGTAGCTTCTATAATTTTAACAGTATAACCTGCTTCTTCAAGTAATAACGCGGCATTAAGACCAGATAACCCTGCGCCAATAATAAGTACATCAGAATCAAAAGATTTTTTACCACTATTTACACAACTGTTAAGTCCAAAATAAAATGGAGTTGCTGCTAAAAATAGAGCACTCTTTTTTAGCATCTCACGTCGCTTTAAATCTCTATTTATTTTGGATGTTTTTTTCATTTTTTATCCCAGTTTAACTCTTCTCCAAAAATGTCTGGTTGTTTTTCTTCTGTAGCTGCAATAAAATCTTTAGGTAAATCTTCTTTATTAAAAAAAGTACCTCCGCTAGAGGTCCATATCATATGTCCAGGAGTTCCTTGCATTTTTAATATAGAAAGCCAAGAGGTTTCACTAGTCCAATGATATTCTGATGGAATATGAGTAAGAGACCTATCTGTTAAGTGCTTTCTGTCCACATCATAAGTATCTAAAGTCATTTCTGTACGCCAGGTTTGTGATTTTTTCTCGAACCACTTTGTAAAAGCATGGCGAGTAATATGTACTTTATCTCCTAATTCTGTAAAGACTAAGTTAAGTGGCCCTCCAAAGGCAGTACTTTCCATGGTAAAATTAGCATCTACTAAGGGACCGTTAGGAGTCATAATTCCACCTCTAATCCCAGCTCTAAATGCGGGAACTTCTACCTCTTTTCCAGTATATGGGTTTATCATATTATTTAAAAACGCATTGGTTTTAGGGTCTCTATAAAGTAACCAACCTTTAGATTTGGTTTCTATATTACCATTCTCTAGTAAACGCATAATTTTCATTCCGCAACCAGAATATCTAAATACTTCTTTGCCAAATACATTAAGGCTGTCTGGTTTATCTGGCCTAATACCAAAAACGCGACCTTCGGAATAAGAATAAGTCATTTTTCCAGAAATATCGCCCTGCATTTTTTCAAAAATCAATAATTGGTCCTGAGGGTCGTTTATGTCATAAGCAATTTCTTTGGAAGTAAGTTTTTCTGTTGCTACTTCCTCTTTTGCTTTTATTTCTTTGGGAGAACAATTAAAAAGCAAAATACTGGCGAATAAACCAAATGTTAATTTTAGTAGAACATTAATCTTTTGTTTTAGAATCATAGCTTTTTTTTATAATTGTTTTAATAGATATTATTCTTCACATTCACAAACTGCAGAAACCCAACCTAATTGAAATCCTATTTTTTTAGCTTTTGGCTCTACAAAAGCTAAAGCAACTGATGCTTGTTGCCCTTCTTCTTTAAGGCGTAAAAAGAAAAAATTAGAATCTTCTAGTTTGTAAAAAGGGTATTCTTTATCTCGCTTCTTCTATTACCTTTCATGACGTTATAGATTAATTATTCTATTTTGGTTTCTTCTTTAAGATATTCAATTAAAGCAGTTTGTTGTTTTTCTTTTTTTATGCCAACAAAAGCCATTTTAGTTTGTGGCACGTAACCAGATGGATCTTGCATCCATTTACGAATGGTTTCTTCGCTCCAAGTAATTCCAGAATTTTTAAGAGCTTCTGAATATTCAAAACCTTCTGTAGTGGCAGATTTTTTTCCGAAAATACCATATAAATTAGGCCCTACTTTATGAGGTTCTCCTTTTTTTAAATTGTGGCATGCAGCGCAGGCAATAAACATTCTTTTTCCTAGAACGTTTGTGTTTTGCGTTTTATCGGAATTAGTTTTGACTACTGGAGTAGTCTTTGATTCGGTTTTTATGTTAAATGTTGGTTCTTCTTTTTTTTCTTTTTGTCCACAAGAAGAAATTAGCAAAAGTGTAAGTAAAAATAATGGGTAGAAGATTTTACTAGTCTTTAAATTTATTTTTTTATCTTTTACTTTACGTACAATCATATTTAGGTTTTTAAGAAATCTAAAAAAGTAATTAATTAAATTAATAGTTAATAAAGTTAACTAAATATTTTAATAAACAAAAATCTGAATGTTAAAATGTTAGGATATTTTTTACTTGTATATTTTTCCCTGTTTAATTATTGTGTTAATTTTTTTAGTGTTTTCTATATTTTCTAAAGGGTTGGCATCGAGAATTATTAAATCTGCCCACATGGTTTCTTTAATTTGCCCTAGTTCTTTTTCTAAGTTAAAATATTTTGCGGGATTTGTTGTTGCTGTTTTTAATACTTCTATGTTTGGTATGCCAGTTTCTGCTAACGCAGCTAATTCTTCATGCAAGCTTAATCCAGGGGTTAAGTAAGCTATAGGTGTGTCCGTGCCTGCCATAATAGGAATCTTTGCATCATATATTTTCTTTATCATTTTAAAATGCCAACGGTCATATTTTTTTCTAAAATCTGAGGCTTTCATTTGAGTTAAAGTTTCAGACCCATTTTGCCAATAATTTGCAATAGAATCTGGTAAAGCAGAATAGCTATTTTGCCATTCTTTCTTTTCAAAATATCTTCTACTAAAAAAAGTGTTTAACGCTAACGTTGGTATTTGCCAGGTATCATTTCTTTTTAGAACAGCTAGTATAGAATCTGCTTTAACTTCATCATAATTTTCAATTGCTTTTTCTTGTTGTGCTTTATGAATAGCAGCCCTAAGAGTGCCGCCTTGTGTATTTGTACCTACTAAGAGCATAGCTTTTCTTTCTTTTAATAGCTCCTTAGCGTTTGAGGCACAAGATAATTCTAGGTTGCGTATATGTTCCATGCTGTGAA
>ENA-ORXM01003921-ORXM01003921.1-marine-metagenome-genome-assembly--contig:-NODE-3921-length-13906-cov-3.619857_pt1 | contig 13906 bp, 11 predicted proteins | sample MGYA00237867_ERZ511480 | MGnify/ENA primary metagenome ERZ511480 (study PRJEB26309, sample SAMN06266103) | marine metagenome | isolation source: Algal blade | place: United Kingdom:Sidmouth, United...
ATACGCTATGTAGATCTTAACGGTGATGACAAGATTGATTTTAGGGATTTAGACGAAATAGGCAAAGGCGGATTACCAGATATTGTATACGGTTTAAATATGAACATGTCCTATGGCAATTTCTCTATTTCCACACTTTTTCAAGGTGCAACTGGGTTCAACTTTAATATCACTGGCGGAGCAAGAAATATCCTTATCAATAATAGTATTCCTTTTGAATATCAATATGACTATAGATGGGCGCCCGACCCCAATAATCCTGATGTAAATATTAATCCAAACGCTATATTACCTGCAAGTACTGATTCTGGGTTAACCCAGAATAACGATAAAACCTCTGATTTTTGGTTACAAGACGGTACGTATCTGCGACTAAAAAATCTAAACATAGGTTATGATATACCAAGAGATGTACTCAATAAAATGGGAATGCAACAGCTACGCTTATTTGTATCTGCCTCTAATTTAGTGACATGGAACAAATTAGGGATCTATAAAGATTCTTTTGATTCAGAGGGTCCTACAACGCAAAATGGAGCCAGATATCCTTTGCTGAAAACAATTTCTTTAGGAGTAAATATTTCACTTTAAAAAAAAATCATGAAAAAACTTAATTTTATTTTGATTTCGTTTTTGATGCTTCTCGCATCATGCGAAGATGTACTTGATAAAGAACCTCTGGATAGAATACCGGAGAATAGTGTATGGCTAGATCAAAACTTGACCGATGCCTACCTGACCGATGTTTATTCTAATGTGGTCTTCAAAAGACTAAGTGCCGGCAATAGCGGAAACCATGTAGGTTTTGGTTTAATCTCTGGTATGTCTGATGAGCTTACGCAATTTGCTCCGTGGCAGGAACCGAATATTGCCATAGCAACCCCTATGAATTCACAGACCCTTTATGAACCACTCAATTATTGGAAATACGATGTGATTAGAAAGGCTAATATCTTTATAGAAGAAGTAGGAAATTCTGAATTGGACGAAGACTTCAAGAAAAAAAGAATTGCCGAGGCAAGATGGATAAGAGCCTACCTATATTTTGAAATGGTGAAACGTTGGGGAGGAATACCTTTAATTACAGGTGTTCAAAACTTAACCGATGACCCAGAAACCATATTTATACCTAGAAATACGGAGCAAGAAATCTATGATTTTGTAGATGCTGAAATGAATGCGATTTTCAATGATTTACCGAACAAAGGAGACACCGAGGGAGGTCGTGTGAACAAGTGGGCTGTTAAGGCCCTGCAAAGTAGAGCTATGTTATTCGCGGCCAGTATCGCACGTTTTGGAACAGTTCAGTTAGACGGTATAGTAGGTATGCCCGAAGCATCAGAAATGACTTATTGGCAAAAATCTTATGATGCTTCTAAAGAATTAATCGAGAACAGCCCATTAAGCTTGTACGAAAAATTTGATGACCCTGTAACAAACCATCACCAGCTTTTTATAGATGAGATCGAAGATAATCCTGAAGTGATTTTTACCGAACGTTATGATGCAGGTTCGGGTCTTGGTCAGAGTCATGCTCTTCTAGCAGTTCCTGCTGAATTTGCCACAGGATGGAATTCAAATTTTAGGGTTTTTCTGGATATAGCCGAGAAATTTGAATTTGAGGATGGTACTACAGGCGCAATTCCGCGGGATCAATATGCAGCTCAGGAGTGGGATATGGACGAACTTTTCAATAATCGTGACCCAAGATTCAAAGCCGCGTTCTTTTATAACGGTACTGACTTCTGGGATAGAAAAGCCTACTTTCATGAAAGCAGTTTAGTAAATGGCGAAGTTGTAACTTCTGGCGTATTGCCAGATGGGATGGCTGCAAAAGTAGCAAATAGAACGTTTGAAGCTAGACCTAAGCCGTTACGTCATGGCTTTCTACTACGTAAGTTTTTAGATGAAAGCACGGGCTCTCAATTAGATGATGATCAATCTAGTGAAGATTTTCATATTTTTAGATTAGGGGAAACCTATTTAAATATGGCGGAAGCTGCTTTTTACTTAGGTAAAACAGACGAGGCTCTAACATTGGTGAATAGAATTCGCCAACGTGCGGGAATGCCGCCTAAGTTAGTAATAGATGAAGAAACTATACGTAATGAACGTGCTGTGGAACTTGTTTTTGAGGAACATCGTTTTTGGGATATCCGCAGGTGGCGAATAGCTGTAGATGTGTTGAACGATAAAATGATGATGGGTCTTAAATTCGTGTACAATCACGACACGGGTAAATTTAAAATCGAAGTTAAAAACGCCCTTAGTAACCCTAGAGTGTTCTTGCCTGAAAATTATTATTATCCTTTGACTTTTGATAAGATTTCTGATAACCCGAAGTTTGTGGAAAATCCAGGGTATTAAATTATAGTATTGAGTTGATGTTAGTTTTAGAAAGCCGCCTATACCATAAGCGGCTTTCTTATGTCATCTTAAAAAATAAAAAAATCCACTAATGTGACTTAAGTCACATTAGTCCTAAAAAATCCATCGTAAATTTACGATAGTTAATATGAAACGAAATCTAGAGCACATAGAATACAAGAAAGATACAGAGGCATTGGCAAAATTTGCTAAAGCCTTAGGACATCCTACACGTATTGCTATTTTAAAGCATCTTGAAAAACAATCTTGCTGTTTTACTGGAGATTTGGTAGAGGTCTTTCCTTTGGCACAGTCAACGGTTTCGCAACATTTAAAAGAATTAAAAAATGTGGGTCTTATTCAAGGAGAATTAAAACCACCTAAAATAAAATACTGTATCAATCAAGAAAACTGGACTATTGCAAAATCATTATTTCAAGATTTTTTTAGTTGATATTTTTTAATAATCCTATCGCTTATTTGCGATAGACAAATTAAATAGCTATGTCTAAAACAATTAAAATACTAGGAACTGGGTGTCCCAAATGTCAATCTATGACAGGTGTTGTTAAGGATGTTATTTCAGAAAATAACATTGATGCCACTATTGAAAAAGTTGAGGATATTATGGAAATCATGAAGTACAACGTAATGTCTACTCCTGCATTAGTTGTAGATGATGTAATTACCATAAAAGGACGTGTACCTTCAAAAGAAGAAGTGTTGGCGCTCGTCAAATAACAACTTGTCATCATGTTTGATTGGATTCAAAACAGTGCAGATTGGTTCGTTTATGATGTCTTAAATTTAGACAAAGGGCAACATTTAGCTGAAGCCCTAAACTTCTTTATTTATGACACCACAAAGATTCTAATTCTCCTCTTTGTCGTTATCTTTTTAATGGGTATCGTAAACAGTTACTTCCCTATAGACAAGGTAAAAAGTTATTTATCGCGGAATAAATTATACGGATTAGAATACCTCATGGCAAGTCTCTTTGGCGTTGTAACACCTTTTTGTTCTTGTTCGTCCGTTCCTTTATTTATTGGGTTCGTAAGAGGTGGTATACCTTTAGGAGTAACCTTTGCTTTTCTCATTACCTCACCCCTTGTAAATGAAGTTGCTATTGGACTTTTTGTAGGTTTATTCGGAATAGAAACTACCATTATTTACGTGATAAGTGGGGTTTTATTAGGTACTGTATCTGGTGTAATTCTTCAGCAATTAAAACTAGAAAGATTTTTGACACCTTGGGTAAAGGAAGTTTTGGCCACTGCCCAAAGAGACCAAGATACCTTTATTGCGGAAAAACAGACTTTACAACAACGATTACCCATTATATGGGATGAAGTACTAAAAATTCTTAAAGGCATTATCCCTTATGTGATAGTAGGTATCGCTATTGGCGGATTGATGCACGGTTATATTCCCGAAGGATTTTTTGAACAATATATGGCCAAGGACAATCTTTTTGCCGTTCCTATCGCTACTATTTTAGCCGTTCCCATGTACTCAAATGCATCGGGCATACTTCCTGTAGTTCAAGTACTGGTGGCAAAAGGTATCCCTTTGGGTACTGCCATTGCATTTATGATGGGCGTGGTTGGTCTTTCCTTGCCGGAAGCTATGCTACTTAAGAAGGTAATGACCCTAAAACTAATTGCTATCTTCTTTGCCGTAGTCACGCTTTGCATCATCATTTCAGGCTATTTATTTAACTTTCTCTTATAACCACTAGTATCAACCTATGAAAAAATTAATTTCAATCGCGCTATTAAGCATTCTACTTTCACAAGCGATTTTAGCGCAAAGCACGCCACAGGTATTTACCAAAGGAGCAATGAACAATATGGGACCTAATTATGACATTAAGGTTTGGCTAGATACCCTCCCTGATAAATCCAATCTATTTGCAATGGGGCCTTATGATAAAATGAAAGGGGAAATTACCGTTTTTGATGGCAAACCGTTCTTTGCTTCGGCATTTGAAGAAGGTAAAGCTGTGGTTAGTCAAAGTTGGGATATCCGTTCTCCATTCTTTGTGTATAGCAATGTAAAGGATTGGGAAGAATTCAACTTACCAGGGCCATTAAATAGTGTTCAGCAAATAGAGGAAAACGTAGCCGCAATAGCCAAGAAGAAAGGCTATGATTTAAAAGAACCTTTTGCTTTCAGAATTGGGGGAGAGTTTGATCAAATGACCGCACATATTGTTACGCCTAGAAGTCCAGATATAGAAGGGTATAGGCCGGACATAAAATCTCAAAATTTTACCCTAGAAAATGAAAAAGGGGAAATCTTAGGTTTTTATTCAGAACAACATCAAGGTGTATTCACGGGTTCTAAAAGCTTTATTCACGTGCACTACTTAAGAGATGACCAGACTTTTATGGGGCATCTAGATAAAATTACAACAGGTAACAGATCACTTAGACTCTACTTACCCAAAAAACAAGCTCCAGTGGAAACAGGAATGAGGGTTAATGACACCGATTTTTCAAAAGGCCGTTTGGGAAATATTCAAACTATAGATTTGGACGACCTAGTAAAATTCCACGGTCATCTTTGTGATGGGCTCGTTGTAGGTCACCTTGCTTTACAACAAGCTATGGAGCAACTATATCCGGATGGGCTTATTGACCGCACCAATACACGTGTGGTAAGCAAAGCTTCCCCATGTTTGACAGATGCTGCAATTTATGACACAGGAGGCCGGTACCAATTCAATTCATTTTATGTGTCTGATGCTATAGATGGCTTGTTTGTGGTACAACGTATAGATACCAAAAAGACAGTGGAGGTTCAAATGAAAAATGGTCTAAAGCCAAAAGAAATAGACCAACTTGGTGCTATTGCCGTAAAAGGAGAATTACCCGCATGCGATTTAGACAAGTTGAAAAACTTGGAAGACGACTTCACCGAAACCTTACTTTCTACTGACCCTAAAAAGAACTTTATTGTAACAGAAATCAGTGATTTTAATTGGAACCCCATTTTAAAAAGTACTTATATCAAAACGGATATTCTCAATAAAAATGCTCTGAAGTGTGGTAAATAGACTGCCTGTCTGCGTGCTACTTTTTTCAGAATAATGTTAAACACTAGAGTTATCCAATCCTCTATACATCTCCTACATACTGTTTCCTAAATTATTCTAAAATAGATTACTCAAACTAGTTTAAACCATTATATTGAGCCTATTTTCATTTTTATATACCCAATTACAATGAAACGGATAATAGCACTAGCACTCTTCATGGTTGCCACCTCAATCTCTGCACAAGAATTTACGGAACAAGATACTCTACGTGGAAGTATTACCCCAGAACGCGAATGGTGGGACCTCAACTATTACCATCTGGATGTGGCAGTAGACCCAGACAAAAAGTTCATTTCTGGAAGCAATACCATCCGCTATAAAGTGCTGAAAAAAAATCAGGTGATGCAGGTTGACCTTCAGCCTCCCTTGACCATAGAAAAAGTGACGCAAGACGGTAAAAAACTGGAAGTAGTAAACAATGGAAATGCTCATTTTGTTCAGTTGAAGAAAAAACAAAAAGAAGGCGACTTTAATGAGATTAAAGTATACTACTCTGGCCACCCTAAAGAAGCCGTTCGCGCTCCTTGGGATGGTGGGTTTTCTTGGAAAAAAGACTCTAATGGCAATGACTTTGTAGCGACTTCTAACCAAGGACTGGGTGCTAGTGTTTGGTGGCCTAACAAAGATCATATGTATGACGAAGTAGATAGTATGCTCATAAGCGTAAAATCTCCAAAGGGACTTATGGATGTCTCCAACGGTAGGTTAAGAAAAGTAGATGAGGATACTAATACCTACCACTGGTTTGTTTCTAACCCTATTAACAATTACGGCGTAAATATTAATATTGGTGACTATGTACATTTTGGAGAAAAGTACGAAGGTGAAAAAGGTACTTTAGACATGGATTACTATGTGCTTAGGGATAATCTTGAAAAAGCCAAAGAGCACTTTAAGGATGCTCCAAAAATGATGGAGGCTTTTGAACATTGGTTTGGCCCCTACCCTTTTTACGAAGACAGTTTTAAGCTGGTAGAAGTGCCTTATTTAGGCATGGAACACCAAAGTTCCGTTACCTACGGAAATCAATATATGAAAGGCTATTTGGGTAGAGACCTATCCGGAACTGGTTTAGGTTTAAAATTCGATTTTATTATCATTCACGAATCTGGTCACGAGTGGTTCGCAAACAACATTACCTATAAAGATATTGCGGACATGTGGATTCACGAAAGCTTTACCGCCTACTCCGAGAATATATTTTTAGACTATCATTTAGGTAAAGAGGCTTCCGCAGACTATGTAATCGGCACACGGACAAACATTCAAAATGACAAGCCTATTATTGGTCCGTACAATGTAAATACCGAAGGCTCAAAAGACATGTATTACAAAGGTGCCAATATGCTCCACACCATAAGGCAATTGGTAAACGATGACGAAAAATGGCGACAAGTGCTACGTGGACTAAATAGTGAGTTCTATCACCAAACGGTAACTACAAAACAGATTGAAGATTATATTTCAAAAAAATCAGAAATAGATCTTTCAAAAGTATTTGACCAATATTTGCGAACTACAATGATTCCACTTTTTGAATTTAAGATTGATGGAAATAAGTTAAAATACCGATACTCAAATATTGTTGAAGGTTTTCACATGCCGCTTGATATATTAATTGATGGCAAGTCACAAACCCTCTCCCCTACGGCAGATTGGAAAAACCAAGAGCTAAATGGAGACCTTTCTACTTTAGAAGTAGATCGCAATTATTATGTAGACCACAAACAGGTGAAATAATTGAGTATACTCCATAAAAAAAGCGGCCCACATGAAAATGTGGACCGCTTTTTTATTTTAAGGAAACATTTTACTCAGGTTTATCTGATCCTTTTTCTTTTAGTACAACAGTCTTCATTCCAGTAAGCGGAATGGTTCCTTCTTGTCCTTTGTCCGTATAGCTTGCGGTAATTACCATGACCCTATCATCTTTAGTTGGTTTAGGCACAATACTACCTGAAGCGGGAAGTGATTTCACCTTCTCTCCAGTATCGGCCAATGACATAATATACTCAACAACCTGTCTGGTTTCATCTTGTGTGATATTTGGATGAGCAGGCATTACTACCTCTCCCCAAACACCGCCACCACCGGCAACAATCTTCTTCTGCAAGTAGGACTTAGCTTTCTTATCGTTTTTGTATTTATCTGCTACAGCCTTATAATTTGGACCTATAGATGGGCTTGCCTCTTTGTGACAAGTTTTACAATCCATGCCTTGTGTAAGTGCTTTGCCCATAACGGCAGCAGAAACCTGCTGATGACCTAAAGACATGTTCTGTTCGTCAAAGCTTTCTAAATAATCTACGGATACAAAAATGTTCTCTGGATCAATAACATCACCATCGGCATCAGTAGCTTTTACTTCATACTTTACAGGAACTCCTTTTTCAAAAATAGCGGTTCCTTCGTTTAGACTAATAGCCACTTCTGGTCTTGAGTTTCCTGCAACTACAGAAATCACATCACTCATTGTAGCATCACCTTGAGCATCTTTGACCTCAACTGAAATTCTATACTCACCCGCAGTAGCAAACGTGTGGCTAATTTGTGGTTCAGAGGTTTCTTTGGTTTCTCCATCACCTAAATTCCATACATAAGAAATGGCATCATCTTCACGGTCTTTTGCATCTACTTTAGCGTTAACCGTAAGCGGTAATTTACCAGAAGTATGGTCTACAATCATATCATCTATAACCGGTGGACGATTGCCTCCATTATATTCGATATAACTTAAAGCTGAATTCTCATTTTGGGTAAACCAACCACTACCATACTCTAATAAATAGACTCTTCCATTCGGGCCCATTTCCATATCAATTAAACTATTCACTTTGATATCCGAAGCAAAAGGTTCCATTTTATTGAATGTACCGTCATCAAAGAAGGTTACGGCTTTCATCCATCCGCGCATCCAATCGTAAATAATAGTCTTACCATCAAAATACGAAGGCAACCCACCTCCATTAGGGTATAAATCTGAATAATACGTTGGTCCTGCCATAGCATTCCTACCACCTGAACCTACTTCTGGAAATTCTTTTGAATCTACATAAGGATAATAGATATAAGCTCCTTTTGCAGGTGGAAGCTCGCGAAGTCCTGTATTGTTCTTAGAATCGTTGATTGGCTTTTCCGGATCAAAAGTAATACCGCTTTCACCTGTTTCATAGTCGTAATCTACATACGGTTTGTTATCCGCAATGAATAATGGCCAACCAAAGTTACCGGCTTCCGTAGCGCGGTTCATTTCATCGTAACCTCTTGGTCCACGTGTATCCAACTTGTCTTCACGAGCATCCGGTCCTACTTCTCCCCAATACAACGCACTGTTCTTTTGATCAACTGAAATACGGTATGGGTTTCTATGTCCCATAGTATAAATTTCTGGACGCGTTTTTTCTGTTCCTTCAGCAAACAAATTGCCTGCTGGAATATCATAACTACCATCTTCATTTATTTTTAAACGGATAATTTTTCCTCTCAGATCATTGGTGTTTCCAGAAGCTCTACGCACATCATACTGCTCATGGCCCGGAATATCGTTTAACGGCGCAAAACCATTACTAACATACTTCACTCCTTTTTCGTTGAAAGGTGTAGAATTATCTCCTGTAGAAAGGTATAACAACTTGTCTGGCCCAAATGCAATAGAACCACCAGTATGACAACAAATTTCTCTTTGTGAATCCACATCTAAAATGACCTGCTCAGAAGCCAAATCAAAAACCCCATCCTTATATTGAAAACGAGATAAACGGTTTACCCATTTATCACCTGTAGGGGAGTAATAAAGATAGATCCAGTTATTGGTAGCGAAATCAGGGTCTTTCTGAAGGCCCATTAAACCTTCCTCTGCATTTACACCCTTGGTATTCAAAGTTTTGTAATACACATCTAAGGACGCTATCTCTTTTAGCTCTTGGGTAGCATCACTATATAAGGCAATCTGACCGCGACGCTGTGCTATTAACACATCATTATTAGGTAAAACGGCCATTTCCGTAGGCTCAAAAAACTCACCTACGCTTAACTGCTTCTTTGTAAAGCGGTCAACATCTGGTGGTATTTGTGTAGTAGCTTTGGAATAATCTAAAACCTCATTCTTACCAATGGCATAATTAATACCACCTAGCAAATGTTTTAAGAAAAGGTCTTCTGAGAAAGTTTCATCTGTATGACCAGCTCCTGTATAGAATGCTCTACCACCATCAAACTCATGGTACCATGCAAATGGGTGGTAATCTCCATTGGTTCCTCCTTCATATGTAGACTCATCTACCGTCATCACCACGTGAACGTCTGGGTTCAACTTATTGTAATTGTAGATTTCATCACTTCTATGCCAAACAGAGTCGGTAAAAAATTCCGTTGCACCAAAGTTTTTATCGGTTACAATAAAGTCCGCTTCTGGCGTACCTTTAGGGTGACTTCTGAATTGAGCTCCCACTAATTTTGTGTACCAACCCCAATCATATTCTGTGTCTGCCGCAGCGTGTACGCCAACGAAACCACCTCCAGCTTGAATGTATCTTTCAAAAGCAGCCTCTTGTTTGGCGTCCAAAACATTTAATGTGGTGCTCAAAAAAATGATGGCAGAATATTGTTTTAGATTCTCTTCATTAAAAAGCTCGGAGTTTTTTGTGCTATCTACCTCAAAGCCCTGCTCAACGCCAAGTTTCTGTATGGCAGCAATACCTGCCGGAATAGATTTGTGTTGCCAACCTACGGTTTTTGAAAAAACCAAAACTTTAGGCTTACCTTCTCTCTTGTGATTACTATCGCCACAACTGGCAACAATCAGCCCTAATACTAGGACAAGTATGGATACTATTTTTTTCATAAATGAAATGCTTGACTTATTTGGTTTAGTTTGAAAACAAGTTTTAAATGTAATGATTAGCTATCGAATCGCCCAAAATGTAGCGTCAGAAATACCATTTTGGGAAAATATTAATATACTTTGACCATGAATTTATCATAACTTGAAAATTCAGAAGACTTTCAAATACAAATTATCGATGAACGACGAGCATGCATATTGGACGGAACGTTATAAAGAAAACAAAACGGGTTGGGATATTGGCTACCCTTCTACTCCAATCAAAGAATACATAGATCAGCTTACGGACAAGAATATTTCTATTTTAATACCGGGTGCTGGTAACGCCTACGAGGCAGAGTATTTATGGAACAAAGGATTTAAAAATGTTCATGTTATGGATATTTCAGAAATCCCATTACAACACTTTCAAAAGAGAATTCCAGATTTTCCTAAAGAACAATTATTACAGGAAAATTTCTTTGAGCACAATAACCAATACGACCTTATTTTTGAGCAAACCTTTTTCTGCTCTTTCGTACCCACCACTAAAAACCGAAGCACATATGCCCAACAAATGGCAAATCTACTAAAGCCTGGCGGCAAGCTTGTAGGTCTTTGGTTTAATATTCCACTAACGGATGATATGGTAAAACGTCCTTTTGGAGGTTCTAAGGAATTATATCTTAATTATCTAAATCCGCATTTTAGTACAACCACTTTTTCAAGTTCCTATAATTCTATTCCACCACGCAAAGACAACGAACTTTTTGGAATTTTTCTCAAGAAATAGAAAGTATTCTAGTTTCTTATCCGCAGGTGTTTATTAACTAAATATTATCATTTTGGTCGCAATATATTTCTTCAAAAGAAAAAAGAAAGTATTTTTGCGATGTGAAGCAATGCGTAATACTTTTTGTAGCATTTATAATGATGGTCAAACCTCTTTGGCCAGTGGCGGAGTATATCGCCAACTACGATTATATTAAAAATGTATTATGTGAGAATAGAGATAAACCGATGCTTAACTGCGACGGTAAATGCTACCTTGCCAAGCAACTTGCCAAAGAATCAGAGGAGAACAGTAAAAACCCTTTTGGAGAAAAGAGTTCTAAAATAGAAATGCAGACGACTGTATTTTTCCAGTCCCTTTTGCAATTAGATTTCAATGTTGAAAATATTGACCTCCATAAAGGAAATTACAAAATACCACAAAATTTAATCTCGCTTCTACTTACAGCAGACATTTCCCATCCGCCTGAATTAGCATAGTACTTCTCTATGTTAGCTTGTCTATATTGTTCCTTTTATGGTACCTGACAGGCAAATTTCCCTTAAAAACTATGATAATCTTATCTTTTAATTAGGTAAGCACTTATCGCATAAATAATATCCAAAAAACAATTGGATCTTGTATACCTGAACAGCAATAAAACAAATGCTTTTAGGTTCGTGATCTGAGAATAAAATATTTACTGATGAAAAATTCTTTATTAGCTCTTTCCGCTGTATTCGCACTTTTTATGACCTCTTGCTCAAACGATGATGATGCAACTAGCGAGGAAGCCTTAACAGGAAGTGGAGAAATTTCCCTAACCTATGATAATGGCTTTAATGGCAACGACTTGGTTTTAGGAACTGCAAACGCAGCTAATGCCAATGGTGAAACAATAACTATAAACCGTTTTAATTATATCATAAGTAACATTAGACTTGTTAATAAAGATGGTGAAGAATTTGTTTATGCTAAAGATGATAGCTATTTCATCATCAATCAAGAAAATGAGGAAGACCAAGTAGCTCTTGCAGATGTTCCTGCCGGTGAGTATACTACATTAAAGTTCGGAGTTGGTGTTGATCAAGAAAAATACCTACAAGGTGCTGAAGGCCAAGGTAATTTCTTAACGCTTGCAGAAGAAAACAACATGATGTGGGCATGGCAAGCAGGTTACAAGTTTTTAAACTTTGAGGGTACGTTTACATCTGCAACCATAACGGAAGCTACGGAGTTCAAAATTCACATGGGCAGCCACGGGTCAAGTCTTGACAATTACAAAGAAGTTACTTTGGAATTACCAGAAAACGTTGTTGTTGGAGATGGAATTGATTCTAACATTCACCTAAAAATCGATGCTTCTAAAATATTAGCAGGTGCTACAACTAATATAGAACTTACTGAAAAGTCTGTAATCATGGTAGACGCCGAAAAATCTCCTCAGATTGCGGTTAATACTTCTGAGATGTTTGTAGTAGACCACGTTCATAATGGTAACGGTCACTAATTACAATTGCCATACATCTATAATAATTGACGACCGGCTTTACAAAAGTCGGTTGTCATAATTAGATTAAAATGCTAAAAGCAACCCTATATACGGCACTTCTATCGCTGGTTTTTTGGTCCTGTAATTCTTCTGATGATACATATGAAACCATAAATGAACCTTTAGAATTTTCTGTGCCCTCTAATTTCCCAGATGCTGTTTATAACCTGGAGGCAAATCCGCCAACAACTATAGGTTTTGAGCTTGGTAAAAAGCTTTTTTACGACGGTCGCCTTTCTAGTAATGGATTTATTTCTTGTGGTTTTTGTCATGAACAACGCACTGCATTTACACATCACGGTCACCAATTTAGCCATGGTATTGATGATTTGGAAGGGGTTAGAAATACACCTGCCATTCAGAACGCAGCATTCATGAAAGAATTTGCGTGGGATGGCGCTACAAATCATTTGGACCTCTTTCCTATTATTCCCATTACCAACGAGGTAGAAATGGGCGAGACGGTAAGCGGTGTACTTGCTAAAATTAAAAGTGATGAGGAATATCAAAACTTGTTTGCTTCTGCCTTTGAAGATGGTGAAGTCAACAATGAAAATTTCTTAAAAGCCCTTGCTCAATTTATGGTAATGATGGTTTCCGCAGACTCTAAATATGATAAATACGTGCGCCAAGAAGAAGGCGGAACGTTTACCGATGAAGAAAAAGAAGGCTTTACTGTTTTTACAAACAAATGCGCCTCCTGCCATACCTCAGATCTTTTTAGCGATGACGCTTTTAGAAATAATGGTCTAGCTCCAAACCCTTCTCTTAATGATATAGGTAGAGAAGAAGTAAGCGGAGATGCAACTGATCGTTACAAATTTAAAGTACCCAGTTTAAGAAATGTTGAGCTTACCGCTCCTTACATGCACGATGGTAGGTTTGGCACTTTAGAGGCCGTACTTGATTTTTATAGCAATTCAGTTACGGACTCCCCTACTTTGGACCCCATTTTAAATCAAGATGGTGAATTAGGAATTGCCCTAACTGATAATGAAAAAACTACGTTACTGGCCTTTTTGGGCACATTAACAGATGAAACTTATATAAATGACGAACGATTTGCTGAATATTAGAATGCTATTTAGGCTTATAGCCATAATAGGTATAAGTCTCAACACCACGCTTTCTTATGGAAATGACAATCCTAAAGCGATTGACCCAGACCCAATTGATTGTGCAAAATTACTGTATTACAATAGTGAATATTTTGATTTTTGCGATACGTGTGGTTGTGGAAGTAGTGGCGGTAGCATGGGGTATGGCACCGGATTAAATAATAATTTTATAGGC